>Ga0315338_1003046_pt1 | contig 15298 bp, 14 predicted proteins | sample ASW8metaG_FD_204518 | JGI IMG/M metagenome (GOLD analysis project Ga0315338, IMG submission 204518) | Ammonia-oxidizing marine archaeal communities from Monterey Bay, California, United States - ASW #8 | ecosystem: Environmental > Aquatic > Marine > Coastal | place: USA: California | collected... | reverse complement strand
AAGGTCTTTCCATCTGCCCTATTTACAAACGGGGGTATTTGACTGATATCATATGATGTTTGTAATTTTTCCCTTGATGGTGTGACCATAAATTGATTTCCTTAATTTTAGATGGTTCTGTGTAGACAAATTAGAACAATCTCACGATACGCTTTGATAATATTTTTGGCGAAATTATCAAAATGAAACAAATAAAAATTCTAAAAATAATTTTCAATTTAAAATCTTGCTGAATTTGTTGTGTATTATTGATGCAAAATTTGGCTCAGGAAGAGCTTGGCCCTATCTGATTGTGGATCATCAAAAAACGCGCTTGGTTCATTTTCTTCAATAATTTGCCCCTCATCCATGAACATCACTCTATTGGCGACCTCTCTTGCAAAACCCATTTCGTGGGTAACTACCAGCATGGTCATTCCTTCTCGGGCAAGGTCAATCATCACATCAAGGACCTCCTTGACCATTTCAGGATCTAATGCGGATGTCACCTCGTCAAACAGCATGATTTTCGGTTTCATGCAAAGGGAGCGAGCAATTGCAACACGCTGTTGTTGCCCTCCTGAAAGTTGCCCAGGAAACTTTTCGGCCTGATCATCTATCTTGACCCTTTGGAGATAGGTCATAGCAATTTCTGCAGCGGCTGATTTTGGGAGTTTTCTAACCAGATGTTGCCCAATTATTAGATTATCAATGACGGATAAATGAGGAAATAGATTAAAAGATTGAAAAACCATACCTACTTCCGAGCGAATAGCGTCAATGTTTTTCACATCGTCGGTCAACTCAATACCGTCGACAATTATATTGCCTTCTTGGTGTTCTTCCAGGCGGTTAATGCAACGTATCAAAGTTGATTTGCCGGATCCGGAGGGACCGCAAATTACAATACGTTCTCCCCGGCCAACCTTTAAATCTATGTCTTTCAGCACATGAAAGTTTTCAAACCATTTGTTAACTTTATCAAACTGAATTATTGGTCCGGCCTCAATATCCATTCTTTTTTCATTCATTGAGATATATTGCTCCTATTTTCAAGTCGCCTCGAATAACGAGACATACCGTAGCAAAATAAGAAAAATACGATGGCTACAAAAGTGTATGCAGATGCAAAAATATGAGGGGGACCTAACCAGATTGGATCCTCAAGGGAAATGTGTATGATTCCAAGTAAATCACTAAATCCGATAAGCAATATCAGGGTTGTTTCTTTAAAAACACTTATACACGTATTGACGAGGGCTGGTACCGAATTACGTATCGCTTGGGGCAAAATAATATGGCCCATCATCTGCCAATAGCTTAAACCAATCGATTTTGAGGCTTCAAATTGGCCGCTATCTATTGATTGTAGTCCCCCTCTAAACACCTCAGCCATGTATGCGGAGTTAAAGACTGCAAATGCGATTAAAGTCCTAATAACAATATCGATTTTTGCGCCGTCCGGTATAAAGATTGGGAGTAGTGCTACAAAGGTTACGATAACTACAATTAGTGGAACACCCCGCCAGAACTCGATAAAACCTGCGCATACCCTTTTGAGAACCGGTAAATTTGAATAGCGTCCTAGAGCCAACAAAAGACCAAGGGGAATCGCACCGAAGATGCCACAGCTGGCAACCACTAGGGTGAGAACCAAGCCCCCCCATTTATCCGGTTCAACGCTCTGTAACCCAAAACTACCACCTCGTAGAAGAAAATATCCAATGATTGGAAAAGCAATAAAAAATACTGCCCTAATTTGTTTGTCCTGTTTTCCGAAAGAAAAAATAAAGACAATTGCTGTTGCTATAGCCAGCAAATAAAATAAATTGATACGCCAATGGAGTTGTTTGGGAACAAGACCGTATACGATTAGCCGCCATCGATCAGTTATAAATGCCCAGCATGCACCTTCTAAATTTGGACACGCCTTAGCACTTTCCCCTACCCAAACTGCATTTAGGAAGCCCCATTCAAATAGAAAAATTACAATGTTACCAACGACCCAGAAAAGGAGGACGGTGATTATACTGTGATACCAAGTCGAAAAAAGATTACTTCTAACCCATCCTATGAACCCCCGATCGTTAACCGGTGCTTCCCGGGAGTTGGCATGTATTCTGACTATCGCGTTTGACATTTCATCGTTCTTCGATACGAGTCAGGTGGTTATAGGTATTCATGCTTAAAGCAATTAAAAGACTAATGCCTAGATAGGCCCCAAGCGTAATTGCCTGCAGTTCAATAACCTGACCAGTTTGAACTAAAATTGCTCCGTTGACGGCCCAGAATAGATCTGGATAGGCAATCGCTGATGCGAGAGCAGTTGATTTCATTAAATTTAAGTATTGATTTGCAAGTGGCGGTACGATTAGGCGGAGAGCTTGGGGAATGATAATTTCACTATTGATTTGATTTGGTGCCAATCCAATTGATGCTGCCGCTTCCCTCTGTCCTTTATTAACGGACATAATGCCTGCGCGTATTATTTCACCAATAAAAGCTGCGTTGTATAGGGTTAAACCAAATAGCATCGCGACAAACTCTGGCAGGAGTTCGGTTCCACCCTGGAAATTAAATTTGCCAAATACTGGAATTTTCCATGAAATTGGAAATCCGTTTATTGCTGCTACAATCACAGGTAGACAAATAAGTATCCCTACGATTGACCAGAAAACTGGAAAGGTTTGTCCTGTATTTTTTTGACGCTTCTTTGCCCATAATTTCAGGGCAACCGATGCAAATATTCCAAAAATAATTGCATATAAGACGTATTGCGAACCATTCCCAAAAATGGGTGAAGGAATAACTAAACCTTCAATATTAAGAAAAGCTACGTCGGCAAAGCTAATAGATTCTCTTTTGTTCGGGAGAAGTTTCAATACCGCGAAATACCAAAAAAACAATTGTAGTAGAAGAGGTATATTGCGAAAAATCTCAACGTATATTGAAGCTACCTGATTAAGAAGCCAATTGTCAGAAAGCTTAGAGATTGCAATAAAAAAACCCAGTATTGTTGATAAGATTATTGCGGTCACAGACAATAAAATGGTGTTTAAAATACAAACGACTATCGCGTCTCCATAAGTGGAGGTAGAAGAGAAAGGGATCAGCGTCTGGCTAATGGCAAAGCCCGCTTCCGTACTCAAAAAATCTAGGCCGGTTTTTATCCCTAGTTTTTCCAGGTTAGTCGCTGAGGTGTCCACGACCCAAACGGCAAGAAAAAGAATACCTAGAACCAAGCAGGCTTGATAGAAATTGGTTCTTATTTTTGCGCTGTACCAGAGGCGTGTTAGGTTATTCATAGGAATGCTCAAAATTTACAAAATATTAGGTGCTGTTGTTTTGGCATTTTTTAGAAGACAACCTATTTAATAACCTTTGAAAACGCTTCCTAACGGACAAGCACCCCGAACATATAAGTTCGGGGTGCCATGGCTTGTTCTATAGTCTAAGTCCTCAAACCTAGACAGGTATTACCGTTTAAATCAACGGAAAGGCATGGAAATCATAAGTCCGCCTTTACCATTAACTGCTAAATCGTTTCGACCACGTGGCATACCTAAGCCTCTAGAGCCAAGATGATTTTCCCAAATCTCTCCGTAGTTGCCGACAGCCTTAATTGCGTTATAGGCCCAATCCTTAGAGAGCCCTATTTTAGATCCAAACTTGGCTTTTACTCCCAGAAGCCTTTGAACAAATGCGTTCTTGGAGTTGGAGCGCATTGTATCAACATTACTGCTGGTAATCCCCATTTCTTCAGCAGCTACCAAAGCATTCAATACCCAGAACACTATATCTCGCCAGTTATCGTCGCCATGCGCAACCATTGGGCCGATGGGTTCGTTGGAAATCTGTTCCGGCAGGATCATATGCTCACTTGGATCTTTCATAGATCTTGTCCGTGCACCAAGTCCAAACTTGTCAGACGAAAACACATCGCACCGGCCAGCATCATAACCCTTCTGAGACTCGCCCATTGATGCGAAAGTGACTTCCTTGTACGTCATGCCATTAGCTTTGAAGTAGTCAGCAACATTACCTTGTGTGGTAGATCCAGCAGATAAGCAAACCGTGGCTCCACTCAGTTCCTTGACACTCTTAACTCCTAATTTTTTTCTAACCATAAAGCCTTGGCCGTCCCAGACCATAACCTTGGTGTAGTTCAAGCCTTGGCCTACGTCTCTAGTAAAAACCCATGTAAATCTATGGGTAACAACATCAACTGTACCAGCCTTCATTGCTCCAAAAGCGGTCGGGAGATTTTGTTTTGTTAACTTCACCTTTTCTGGATCTCCTAAAATTGCCGCAGCAATCGCCTTACAAAGGTCGATGTCAAAACCTACTATCTTACCAGCCTTGTTTGGGGCTCCATAGCCTGGAAGTCCCGGTACTATCCCGCAATGCAGTACCCCAGCCTTCTTAACCGAAGCGAGACGATCCGCATATGCGGATGAACTAAAAAGTGTTGTTGCTGATAAAGCTAATCCAATTGATAAAGCACAAACAAAAGTACCTACTGATCTTGTCATCAAAACCTCCCATACTAAATTTAGAACAATTTTATTTTTAGCTTACATCGTCATGAAGCAAGGTGTAGCTCATAATAACCAATGTCCTATTTCTAACAAGCCAAATCATTTGCGTATTTAGGAACTTTCTATTCCGAAGGTTGGGGTCTAAATAAATAGAATTATTGGTTTAAATACTGTGAGAAATCGTCCAAAACTATTAACTATAGTTATGTTTGTTTCTAATGACCATTTATGCGAAAGATTAAATTAGTAAGGTCAAATTAACAGTAATTCTTAGAACCATCAAAATAGCATGCGGAGCAGATCAATCTACAAATTCTGTTCCAAGACAGAATTTAGACGTTGTGAGAAGGCCGCAGGATCCGAAACTGGTTCACCTTCGATGATGCGTGCCTGGTCAAATAATAGTAGCGCCATATCGTTTAAAACAGTTTTTTTGGCGGGTTTACTGACGACTTCTGACATCTTGATGATTAGTGAATGTGCAGGGTTAATCTCTAACACCCGTGCGGCAGTGGGTACTTCCATCTGACCTTGCATTTTGAGCATGCGTTCCAGATGTAGGTCCATATCTCCCTCTCCTGCAACAAGACAAACCGCGCTATCGGTTAACCTATCTGACGAGCATACATCCTTAACAGCTTCGCCTAAGGACTCCTTTAAGGCAAGTATGAGTTTTGCGACCGATGCATCATCAGCCTTTTCTGCATCGTTTTTATCGTCGTCTGCTTTTTTATCCTTAACGTTCTTAATTTTTGATAGATCAACGCTGCCAGAGGTTGCCGACGTGAAGGGTTTGTCATCGAATTGCCCTACCATCGGGAGCCAAAACTCATCAACAGGGTCGGTCATTAACAAGACTTCGATGCCACGTGCTTTAAAACCTTCCAACTGTGGGCTCGCTTTGACCAAGTCTAGTCCTTCACCGCTAATATAATAAATTTCTGTCTGGCCCTTTTTCATCCGCTCAACGTATTCAGCAAGGCTGATAAGTTTGTCTGAGGCGGTTGAGTTGAAACGTACAATTCCTAAAATCTTTTCTCTATTTTCGTGATCCTCATAAAGGCCTTCCTTTAGTACGGCGCCAAAATTTTCCCAGAATTTAGAAAATTCTTCTAGGTCTTTTTCAGCTTTTTTCTGTAGCTCATTAAACACCCGGCGTATTAGAGCAGAGCGAATGCGTTTAACGACGACATTGTGCTGCAACATTTCACGGCTTACGTTAAGAGGTAAGTCCTCTGAATCGACGATACCCCGGACAAATCGTAAATATGCAGGCATTAAATCGTCACAATCGTCAGTGATGAAAACTCTTTTTACATAGAGCTGCAGTCGGTTCTTGCGATCTGGATTCATAAGGTCATAGGGTTTTGATGAAGGTATGAACATCAAGTTGGTATATTCGATTTTCCCCTCTGCACGATTATGCAATGTCAGCCATGGCTCATCGTAAACATTTCCGACATGGTGATAAAATTCTTTGTATTGCTCGTCTGTAATGTCTTTCTTCTGCCGGGTCCAAATAGCTGAACCGGTGTTAATTTGGGTATCCCCTTCTTTTCCTGCGAGCATAATAGGAATTGAAATATGATCCGAGTAGGTGCGGACGATATTGCGAATCCTAGCTTCTTCAATGTAGTCTTTGTCTTCTTTTTTTAAATAAACTGTGACAGATGTTCCAGGATCACTCCGCTCTGCTTCAGCGATGGAATAACTACTTTTACCGTCCGAAGTCCAAAGCCAAGCCTTCTTTTCTCCGGCTTTGCGGGTCAGCACCTCAACTTTTTCCGCAACACTGAAGGAAGCATAAAAACCGACCCCAAACTGTCCAATAAGCGCGGAATCTTTCTTTTCATCTCCAGACAGAGTTTCCAGGAATGCGGTTGTTCCAGATCGAGCAACTGTTCCCAGGTTTTCAACCAAATCGGCATTGTTCATTCCGATACCGTTGTCAGCAACGGTAATTGTACGATCTTTCTTCACTGTGGTGATGTTTATACTAAATTCAGCCAACCCTTTAGCCAGTTGTTGATCTGTCAGCGAGAGATAGCGCAGCTTGTCGCAGGCATCCGAAGCATTGGAAATCAGTTCCCTCAAAAAAATTTCTTTGTTGCTGTAAAGGGAATTGATTACCAGGCCGAGAACCTTACTAACCTCGGCTTGAAATTCCATCTTTTCTTCGGCCATACTACCTCTCAAAATTTCTGTTCTTGAAAATTTTAAATCTCATATGTGTTTATGAGCGGGGTTTTGCAAGTTTTCTTTTAAATCTTTTGGGTATCAATGAACCCAAATTATTAGCCAAATAATTATGGTCTCAATACTTTCGTTGAAATAATAGCGTTCTAATCTTTACGATGGTTAGAATTTCTTTCTGCACTACGAATTAATTCAAAATGGCTTTAATGGCATTATTGCAGCACAATATCCATTGGAACCAAAATTGATTTTTTGCGCCTACCCAAGGAACCTTTGAAGCAACCCGATATTGAGGGAGCGAGCATGGTAATTAGATCCGAGATCAGTAAAAACATGAGTAAATCGGAGTGTTGACGCCTAAGGAAAACACCCACCTACATGCGAGAGTGTCTCTATTATTAGAGCAAATTTCGGCGGATGCCCGATTAACTGCAAATTGGACAGGTCGACCAGTCTTCGACGCTACTGTAATGAGCGCGCTTGAGTCGGTACCCCGTCACGCTTTTGTTCCGGATCAGGATCAAGCACTTGCATATGCTAATCGGCCACTTAGCATTGGACATGGTCAGACAATATCTCAACCCTATATAGTTGCTTTGATGACGGTTTTGTTGGAATTGGAACCCGGTTACAGAGTGTTAGAAGTGGGCACTGGCTGCGGTTACCAGACGGCTATTCTGGCTGAGCTTGTGGACCAAATATTTACTATAGAAGTGGTTTCGGAACTTGCGGCAAAAGCAAAGGAAAAACTTAATTACCTTGGATACAATACAATTGACTTCCGAACCGGTAACGGTCGTGAAGGCTGGCTAGAGAATGCCCCATTCCAAGCGATTTTGGTGACAGCGGCATCTGGGTCAATACCGTTGGCTCTTGTTGATCAATTGGATTTAGGAGGTCGTATGGTTATACCAGTCGGCTCTCAAGAGGGGACACAAAATCTTGTAGTGCTGGTGAAAAACGAGACGGGGGATATTACCAAAAAAGAGGTTCTTCCTGTTTCATTCGTTCCCTTGGTATAGGTGAGAATATTAATTGTAAGCTAGGTTAGGAAAGATCAGGAGGTACAAATTTTTATACTGTAATGCCTTGCTATCAGAGATGAGGCTCGGCTGGTTCAAAGAAATTATTGCCCACACCCTTCTATCTAATACCTGAACCCCTCACGCTAGATTAGTAATTTAGATAATCTGATGAAAATTGCATACAATCCGGTTAGGGACACGCTGACCGGTTCCCGCTGCTAGAAATTGGTTAAGCCAATCATATTGACTATCTGCAGTTTTGAATTTGCAGATAGTCCTCATGTAGTATTCTCTGGGATCGACATCTCCTCCGGCCGCGAGACGATCAAGAACTGACTGTTGACCTGCCCGCAAGCCCTGGTAACTCATATAGACCAAAGCGTTATCATCTGTGACAAATGATACGCGTACATCCAACTGCACGGAATTTTGTGCCCGGATTTAAAGCCAATCATCGGCAAGCGGTTGAACGGTTCCTTTTATGTTTGGCCCTTTAAAATGTCCGCCATCTACGTTGGCAATGATTCATTTGCCATGAGGAGCATCGCCCACAATATCGAGTTTAGGGGCAAAAAAGATGATGGTAAAAAGAAACCCAAACCAATGGAACGTTCCATATTCAATCTCCAATTACATGAGGGATCAGGCGACGACCCTGCCTGCATCTACCTTCAACAGTGTACCAGTAAGATGAGGAGCTTCGTCGCTTAAGGCAAAGGAAACAAAATTTGCCAGTTCATAGGGCTCCACGACTTCGCCCATTGGCAAAGTGGGTGCAACCTTGTCTAAATAACCAGGCAGCGCTTCGGTAATAGCCGTGCGGGTTGTTCCTGGTACAATCGTGTTCACTCTTATTTTGTATTCTGCTAGTTCTAGCGCGAGAGCTTGCATCATGAGGTGCACGCCCCCTTTTGCGGCAATATAAGAGGCAAATCCGGGCGCCACCCTAATAGCTGTAGATGAGCCCGTTGCCAGAAGACTGCCTCCTTCACCTTGTTCTATCAGAACCTTGCAAGCAGCTTGAATAGTGATAAAGACACCACGCAGATTGGTAGCAATTATCCGATCCCATTCATCGAGTGTAATATTATAGAATGGAGTTTGGCCGAGGACTATACCAGCATTTGCGATAGCGGCATCTAACCGGCTAAAGTTATTCTTTGTCTGGTTAATCATATCATTGACGCTAGCCGTTTCTCGCACATCCGTCTTCGTCCAGATGAGGCGTTCCTTGCCCCCCGTTTCTGCACATAAGTCAGCAGTCTCTTTAAGACCCTCAACATTCAGGCCTGCCGCGGTTACACATGCGCCATCTATAATACAGCGCTGAACGATGCTTCTGCCGATCCCGGATTCTGCTCCAGTAACAATAATTACTTTCCCAGCTAATCTTTCGTTCATGTCCTTAACCTCCATAAATTCAATTTCTTCCCAAGAATAATCACCCATTAAGGGACTTGGCCAACCAATTCCACTCGGTTAATTTTGTTTTATAAACTAACGCGAGAACAGGAGGCTTTTCATGGGCCACTTCGACTTTGATATTGTGCCCATCACAATACAATATGAAGAAAATTCAACATTCACTGAGACCTATGGTTTTGTGGGAAGCCAAGGTTTAGTGGTTTTAGAGGGAATTCATTTCATTCCGCGAGATCATCCATCAAACACAGTTGTTTTAATGATGCACCCCTCAAGTACTTTACAGCAACTGCCCATACCGCGGGCCTTGGCCGAAGTAGGAATTCACTTGATGTGTTGCGGTAGCCGGTACCCAAAAAATGACACTGCTTTGATTATGGAAAAGGTAACATTGGATCTTGGTGTTTATGTACGTCACGCCAAGGAAGAACTTAACTATGAAAATGTTGTGTTATTAGGATGGAGTGGAGGCGGTTCATTATCTCTTTTTTATCAGGCGGAAGCGGAGGATCCGACGATCACTAATACACCGGCAGGCGACCTCGTTGACCTTACAGCGGCTGACCTAATTCCTGCCGAAGCCGTCATGTTTATTGCTGCCCACGCCAGCCGAGCCTTGACACTGACGGAGTGGATGGATGCTTCAGTTCGGGACGAAATTTATCCAGAGGATCGTGATCCAGAATTGGACATTTATAATCCTAACAATCCTAACCAACCCCCATTTAACTCCAAATTTCTTTTGCAATATAGAAACGAACAGATTGGAAGAAATCGAAAAATTACGACCTGGGTCAAAGAAGTGTTGGCCGAACTTAAACGCCGAGACGATGGTGAAGTGGAGCGGGGTTTTGTTGTCCATCGCACGATGGCCGACCCCCGCTGGATAGATCCTGCGGTTGATCCGAATGAACGCAAGCCTAACTGGTGTTACTTAGGAAACCCCCGCACAGTGAATAATGGTCCTGCTGGATTGGCAAGGTTCTGTACGCTTAGAAGCTGGCTTTCCCAGTGGTCATACGACGAGTCTCGAGTCGATGGGATAATTAGTGCTCAACGGGTTTCTGTTCCTTTTCTGACACTTGAGAATGGAGCCGATGATGCTTGTCCTGCTAGTCATGCCAAGATGATCTTCGACGCTGCCGCAAGTGCGAATAAGGAAATGAGGGTAATAAAAGGCGCCGGTCATTATTACAAAGGTCAGCCGGAGAAAATGAATAAGGCTGTTAGCCTAATCATAAATTGGTTGGAAGGGCAGGGCCTTGTAGACACTATCGTGTCTCGGCATTAAAAGATCTAATCAAGGTTAAACTGGCTAAGTAGCATATTCACTTGCATCCAAATTTTGATGATATAATCCTAAAGCTATGCAGATTAACACTCTTTCTCCTCAGATTATAGCCGCGTTGGGACCTACAAATACCGGCAAAACCTATCTCGCATTTGAACGTATGCTTGGCTACGGAAGTGGTATGATAGGGTTTCCTCTCCGCTTGCTGGCAAGGGAAAATTATGAACGGGCCGTGACCATAAAGGGATTGCGGCAAGTGGCATTGATTACAGGTGAAGAAAAAATCGTTCCCCCTTACGCAAAGTATTTTTTTTGCACCGTAGAATCTATGCCCATTGATAAACCTGTTGCCTTTCTCGCGGTTGATGAAATCCAGATGTGTTCTGACCCAGAACGCGGCCATGTTTTTACTGACCGTCTTTTGCACGCCCGCGGACGTCAGGAAACAATGTTCATGGGTGCGGAATCTATCAAGCCATTAATAAAAAAACTAGTCCCAGAAATAAAAATTACATTCCGCCGCCGATTTTCGACGTTGACTTATTCAGGGTCACGTAACATCGTTCGCCTTCCCCCGCGTACAGCGGTTGTGGGGTTTGCAGCTGCCGATGTTTATGAGATGGCGGAATTGATTCGCCGCCAACGAGGAGGAGCCGCCATTGTAATGGGGGCCCTCAGTCCACGTACAAGGAACGCTCAGGTTAATCTTTTCCAAAATGGAGATGTCGATTATTTGGTGGCAACGGATGCCATCGGCATGGGTCTAAATATGGATGTAGATCATGTCGCTTTTTCTTCAGTGAGTAAGTTCGATGGCATGGTTCGCCGTGATCTTCGATCAGATGAGCTGGGGCAAATTTCGGGCCGGGCGGGTCGTCACATGAGCGACGGGACGTTTGGGGTTACCGGCGATGCTCAGGACTTGTCTCCCGAAATTGTAGAGGCAATTGAAAGTCATGCTTTTATGCCATTAAAGTTTCTTTTCTGGCGGAACCCTTTTTTAGACTATTCAGATATAGATACCTTGCTGTCTACCTTGGGTCGTGCGCCAAATCAAAGAGGTTTAGTTAAAGTTCAAAAACCTGATGATGAGAGATTTCTTAAGGATATGTTAAATAACCCAAAAATTATGGCGAGTGCAAAGGGGCAAGATTTTGTGCGGTTATTATGGGAAGTGTGCCAGGTTCCCAACTACAAAAAAAGCTTAGGCGGTGATCATGTCAGGCTATTGTCCGATATTTATAATAACCTTAGAAATTTCAGATGCTTGCCGGTCGATTGGGTGGCAGATCAAGTGAGTAGGCTGGATCTGATTGATGGTGATATTGAGACACTAGTTAGTAGGATAGCGGGTATCCGTTTATGGACTTATGTGGCCCACAGAAATGAATGGCTAGAGGATGCGGCATACTGGCAGGAAAGAACTCGGGAGGTGGAAGATAAACTCTCCGATGCTTTGCACAGGGGTCTCACTCAACGTTTCGTAGATCAGCGAACAGCCACTCTAATGAAGCGTCTGAAAGAGAAAGATAAACTATTTGCCAATGTCAAAGATAACGGGGAGGTTTTGGTTGAAGGTCACTTTGTCGGAAATTTGATCGGGTTTCGATTTTTTGCTGATACTGCTGAGAGTTCCGTTGGTGGAAAAGCAGTTAGAATGGCGGCGTTGAAGGCTCTTGGGCGTGAGGTTGCTCGCCGCGCCCATAAATTTTTAAACGATCCAGATAAAACAATTTCTGTCTCTGATGAAGGTAAGGTTGAGTGGAGGGGAGATTGTGTGGCTCAACTGGTTAAAGGAGTAACGCCACTTAAACCGAGAATTGTAATGAAATATAGCGAATTACTCGAACAGCCGGGATATCAACAAGTTGAGAATAGACTAAATAATTGGCTTGAGACCTATATTGGCTCTGTTCTTAAACCACTTTTGAAAATTCAAGAAGCTTCATTGGAGGGTGCCGCCCGGGGTATTGTTTTTCAACTCATTGAGGGTATGGGTGTTTTATCAAAGAAGACAGTAAAAAAGCAAATCCGGTTATTAACAGAAAACGATTACACTACTTTTCGACACAATGGCATCAAAATGGGTCGTAATGAGATATTTATTCCTGCGCTCTTGAAGCCTAAACGGGCCGCCTTTACTGCCCTTCTCTGGGCAGTCTTTCGGGAATTGGATGAAATTCCATCTCCGCCGGTACCCGGCAGAGTTTCTATACCAATTAGTTCTGGTCTGCCCTCGACTTTTTACCATGTGGCTGGTTTCAGGCGGATAGGTCCAGTGCTCATGAGGGTCGATATTCTTGAACGTTTAAGCGGACAAATTCGCAGGCGAGGGTCGGAAGGAGCCTTCGCAGTGGATGCCGAGTTATTAAATTTAGCTGGCTGCACACGTGCAGAAATGGATGGAATTTTAAACGTGTTGGGTTACCTTGGAATGTTAAAGGATGGACAAACGCTATATAAAAAGTCTCCAAACAAATTACATCGGAAAAAACAATATGGAGGGGGACATAAGGCTCTAACTGATCCCATCAATGAGGGGTCTCCTTTTGCTAAATTGAAGGATTTAATGGCTAGTTGATGAGCAGAGATACACTAAGACTAGATAAGTGGTTTTGGTACGCGCGTTTTAATAAAAGTCGATCGTTGGCTACTAAACTTTGTAACTCGGGAAAGGTACGAGTGAATGGCAGTCTTATAAAAAAAGCCCACCAGAGCGTTGCTCCGGGTGATGTGCTAACTTTTCCTGTGGGACCTAACATCAGGGTGATAAAGATAATCAAACTTGGCAACCGGCGAGGACCTGCAAAAGAGGCACAGGCCTTATACGAAGATCTGCAACCGATTGACCAAATAGCAAATAAGATTGATCCTACTTTAGCCCCTGAACCCGCCAAACGGGAACGGGGATCGGGAAGGCCGACCAAAGTTCAACGCCGGGCTATAGACCGGTTTATGGGCTGGTTGAAAGGTATATAATGGAAACTCAAAGAGGCTTAATGGTCAGTTCATTAAGAGTGATGATGATACTTTTTTAGTCAAGTATCAGCGAATACTATGAAACACTAAAGATAGATTGTTTGCAGGCATATAAATTTTTTTAGTCATTCGGAAAGAGTTGTTTTCTGCAACCTGGCGCACCCTGTTTAGGTCACGGACGCCCCATTCCGAATTGCGGGACTTCAGACTTCTATCAAAAATAGCATTGCTATTGGCGGCATGAATCCCGTCGATTGAAAAAGGGCCATAAAGATAAATTAATCCGTCACGTGGCAAGATCCTGGAGGCCCCCGAAAAGAGACTTTGACAGGATTTCCAGGGAGAAATGTGGATCATATTGATACACAAAATGGCATCCACTTTTTTTATCGGCCAAGGCTCTTCGCGTGTATCAAGATAAATGGGAGGTAGAATATTTTTTGTCTTAACATGCTTGATCCATGCTTTTATACTTTTTTGATGACGGTCTTCTGGATCGCTAGGCTGCCATCTAAAATTCTGAAGTTGGCTGGCAAAGTGGCAGATATGCGCGCCCGATCCGCTGCCAATTTCAAGCACTAGGCTACCATCCAATATTGTTTCTAAAAGGACGTCCTGTAATACTTGAAGGATAAAACTTTTATTTCGCTCCGGCGCAGGCCATTGTAGGCGTTCATCAGGTTGATTAGCCATTGCAATTTTAATAATGGAACCATGAAGGTTAGGCAAGATCACCCAGAAAATTGGGCAACTGCCCTCGACGATACTTGCCGTTTCTGCAGTTCATGTGGTACTCAACCAATATGTTGGATAGGATAAAGGCGTTATTTGAGTCTGCCGAAACCTCAGATAATCAAGAAATGGTTAGCAATGATGAGCTTCAATTAGCCGCGGCGGCATTACTTGTAGAAGCGGCGAGTGTGGATGGGAATTTTGATACTAACGAGCGGCAAAGTATTCATACGATTGTGGAAACACACTTCAATTTATCCGTTGGAGAAACCAAAACTTTGTTAGAGCTGGCGGAATTGGCTGTGGAGAAGAGCGGGCAACTTTTTGGGTTCACTCGAGTGGTTAAGGATCGATACGACGACGGTGAACGTATTAAAATGATTGAAATGTTATGGGAAGTAGCTTTCTCTGATGGTAGAGCAGATGCTTTTGAAAAAAATCTAATTCAGCGGGTAGCGGGATTAATATTTGTTTCTGATAAAGATCGTGGGCTCGCAAGGAAGAGGGTTATGGCTAGACTTGGCATCGGCGGTTGACAGGTGTATGAAAGATGCCATGTATGAAGAAGAAATATTTAAAAAAAGTGATCAACGGAGTAAAACATGACTTACATCGTCACCGAAAATTGCATTAAGTGCAAATTTATGGATTGTGTCGAAGTGTGCCCCGTGGACTGCTTCTACGAGGGTGAAAATATGTTGGTCATCCACCCAGATGAATGTATTGATTGCGGTGTTTGCGAACCTGAATGCCCGGCAGAAGCGATTTTGCCTGATACGGAAGACGGTTTGGAAGATTGGCTTGAGATAAACGTAAAGTATTCCGCAGACTGGCCCAATATAACAACAAAGCGCGAAAGTCCCGCGGACGCTGAAGATTGGAAGGATAAGCCTGGTAAAAAGGCTGAATTTAGTACGGCCCCTGGATTGGGGGGATAAACGCTTAAAAAATTACATCTGAAAGTCAGCCGGATTATTTATTGAAAACGATCTATGTATCAATATATCCAAGCGGTTGATTACCGAATTTTTAGGTTTTTTTTATATAGGAGTGACTACCTATTTTTTAACGCAAATTTGTGTTACGTGATCTTTATCGTGTTTACAGTTGTCTAAGTCTCCCGTTTTGCTTGCTTT
>Ga0315338_1003045_pt1 | contig 15299 bp, 20 predicted proteins | sample ASW8metaG_FD_204518 | JGI IMG/M metagenome (GOLD analysis project Ga0315338, IMG submission 204518) | Ammonia-oxidizing marine archaeal communities from Monterey Bay, California, United States - ASW #8 | ecosystem: Environmental > Aquatic > Marine > Coastal | place: USA: California | collected... | reverse complement strand
CCGGATAAGGCGCGTATCGTGACGATCGATCATTGTTTCCATTAAACTTGAACTTGAACCAAAGGAGAAATCTTATGTCTGAATTTATCTTTGTCTATCACGGTGGAAAGAAGCCCGATAGCCCCGAAGAAGGCCAAAAGGAAATGGCCAAGTGGTTTGCCTGGATCGAGGATCTGGGCGATGCCATGGTCAATCCCGGAACGCCCGTTGGCATGTCGAAAACCGTCAGTGCCGATGGAGTTACTGATGATGGCGGCGCCAATCCCGTCGCGGGCTTTTCCGTGGTGAAGGCGGAGACTATCGATGACGCCGTTGCCATGGCGCAAAGTTGTCCTTTCATAAAAATGGGCAGTATTGAAGTCGCCGAAATGCTGGAAATGTAGCCTGGATCACCGGTCCGCTTTTTCCCATTGCAGGAAGAAGCGGACCGGATTACGCTGCCCGCTATCTCATCTTGATAGGAGGCTCAGAAATGTCAGTAAATGAACGGCAGGGAAGCTGTCTGTGCGGTAAGGTAAAGATAGCGGCGAAGATACCCAATAACAGCGTCGCCGCCTGCCATTGCAGCATGTGCAGAAAATGGGGCGGTGGACCTTTTATGGCGGTTGATTGCCAGACAGATGTCACCTTTACGGGGGAGCAGAATGTTTCAGCTTTCTCATCCTCCGACTGGGCAGAGCGGGGCTTTTGCCGGAATTGCGGAACTCATCTGTTCTACCGTCTGAAAGACAACGGACAGTACTTCATGCCGATGGGACTATTTGAGGACGATGGAAATTTCGTTCTCGATCACCAGGTTTTCATCGATGAAAAACCCGCTTGCTATGACTTTGCCAATAAGACGTTGGACATGACGGGCGCCGAAGTCTTTGCCCAATTTGCGCCGCCAACATGACAGGGTGGAGTAAGGCGGAGATGAGTATCCACTGATGGCGGAGCCTTATCTAACCGAAATCAAGTTAGTTATCGAGCGAGCGCTCGGCGAGATTGAGGGCGCTAACGGGGTGGTTTGCAAGCATTTCTTTAGCGGCGCGGCGGCCTATATGGACGGACAAATATTCATGTCTCTCTCGCCCGTCGGGCTTGCTTTGAAACTGCCGCCGGAAAAACGCGATGAGCTTTTTGCTCAAGGCGGGAGCGCGCTTCGCTACTTCCCGAAGGCTCCGGTCAAGAAAGGTTATGTCGTCTTGCCGAAAAATCTCGTGGAAGATGATCTTTCACTGAAAAACCTGATTGTCCAAAGTCTGCAGTTCGCAATTCCGGATACCGTTTAATCAAAGCCATGATCGCTGTTTTAATATTGCGGCAAGCGGAAGGCTGGATTACGTTGGCATTTATTTCCCATTTCTATCGGAGGCGAAAAGATGTCAAAAAGTGAGCGGCAGGGAAGCTGTCTTTGCGGTGAAGTCAAGCTGACGGCGAAAACCTCCAGTGACGACATGGGAGCCTGCCATTGCAGCATGTGCCAGAAATGGGGCGGTGGCCCTTATTTAAGCAATGAATGCGGCGCGGATGTCGCATTAAACGGGGAGGAAAGTATCTCGGTCTATTCTTCGTCCGCCTGGGCGGAGCGTGGCTTTTGCAGGAAATGCGGAACGCATCTTTTCTATCGCCTCAAGGAAAGCAGAGAGTATTTCGTTCCCATTGGATTGTTCGAAAATGCAGATGGCCTGGTTTTTGATCGTCAGATTTTCATTGACGAAAAACCTGCCTGCTATTCTTTCGCCGAGAAGACGTCAGATTTGACCCGTGCGGAAGTTTTCGCCAAATTCGCGCCGCCAGAATAGGCCGGAGTGACCCGGTCAATGCAGCTGATATTCTTTATCCGTGAAACGGAACTCGTTGGGGTAAATCAGCTTGTTGGAGGCGACACGGACAGAATGAAGTTTTCCATCGAGCTTGGCTTCCCAGAAATCAAGAAATTTCTTGAGCGTAGGATAACTCGGCGCCTTGTCATACTCCTGCCAGATATAGGATTGCAGCAGTTCGGGGTAATCGGGCAGATGATACAGAATTTCTGCTGTCGTCAGGACATATCCGCCTAGTTTTTTCTCCAGTTCCCGCATGTTTTTACTCCTTTTTGTTACGCAACGATCGGGGCCCAAGGATCAGCCCATTCCCTAATATTAGAATAAAATTATTAACAATCAATTGCTTAAACTTTTTTGTAGTTCGCGTGAGCCCTTGATCGGGCTATAAGAAGGGGAATTTCAATAACAATAAAACGGAACAACAGACATGAGTGATACCTTCAGAGCCCTGGTCATCGAGGATCAGGACGGCAAGCAGCGGGCGGTTTTCAAGGATCTGACAGTGGATGATTTGCCGGACGAGGATGTTCTGGTGGAAATATCCCATTCAACATTAAACTATAAAGACGGCCTCGCGGTTTCCGGCAAAGGCATTGCCCGGCGTCTGCCCATGGTCGGCGGTATTGATCTTGCGGGCACCGTGCTGGAAAGTGCGTCCGACGAATTCAAGCCCGGCGACAAGGTGATCGTTAATGGATTTGGCCTGTCGGAGCTGCATTGGGGTGGGTACTCTCAGAAACAGAAGCTTCGCTCTGACTGGCTGATCAAACTCCCGGATACTTTCACAGGGGAAGAAGCCATGGCCATTGGCACGGCGGGATATACTTCCATGCTCTGTGTATTGGCACTCGAAAAAGCTGGTGTCACACCGGATAAGGGCGAGGTGCTGGTCACCGGTGCGGCGGGCGGTGTTGGCTCCTTTGCCATCGCCTTGCTGGCCAAGCTTGGCTACACCGTTGTTGCCTCAAGCGGCCGCGAGGAAACCCATGATTATTTGAAAAAACTCGGTGCCTCCTCAGTGATCAGCCGCGAAGAAACCATGGGTAAGGGCCGCCCGTTCGACAAGGAACGCTGGGCCGGAGCTATCGATAGCGTTGGCAGCAAGATCCTCGCGTCGGTTATTGCCCAGATGAATTATGGCGGCGCAGTGGCTGCCGTCGGTCTCGCGGGCGGTACGGATCTGCCCACGTCGGTCCTGCCGTTTATCCTGCGCGGTGTTTCTCTTATTGGCGTGGATAGCGTGATGGCGTCCAAAGCCGTTCGGAAAGAAGCCTGGGACCGGCTGGCGACTGATCTTGATAAGTCCCTGTTCGCCGACATGATCACGGTTGAGCCCATGAGCAACCTGCCCACGCTCGCCGAACAGATCGTCAAAGGCCAGATCAAAGGCCGGGTTGTGATTGATGTGAATGCCTGAGGGCAGGTCTAACTAAGGGCGGCCTTTGGCAATAAAATTGGGATTGTCATGGCCGTCTTTCCCATAGGTGAGGCGCGCGCCGTCGACGGTTTCGACAATGCCGCCAGCGGCTTCCAAAATGGCCTGACCGGCGCCGATATCCCACTCCATAGTGCGGCCGAAGCGGGGGTAGAGATCGGCCTTGCCTTCCGCCAGGAGGCAGAGTTTCAGCGACGATCCGGCTGAGATCAGCTCGGCGACCTCGAATTTTTCGATATAATCATCTGTCTCCTGTGTGCGGTGGGAGCGGCTGGCCACCACCGTCAGACCTTCAGCCGGAACATCGCGTGTGGCGATGGGCTGGGGCGCTGTATCGCCATCCTTCCGCCAGACTTTGCCGGGTCCTTCGGCGAAATAGGTGATGTCTTGCGCCGGGACATGTATTACGCCCATTGTCGGTCGGCCGTGCTCAACAAGGGCAATATTGACCGTGAATTCACCGCGTTTGTGGATAAATTCCTTGGTGCCATCCAGCGGATCCACCAGCCAGAAGATGCCGCCCGATAAATCAACCACGTCGCCTGCGGCATTGCTTTCCTCGGCGAGCACGGGGATATTCGGCGTGATTTTTTGTAACCCTGAATGGATGATTTTCTCCGCCGCCACGTCTGCCTCGGTCACGGGAGAGGCATCAGATTTCGTCTTGATATCGAAATCCTGCGCATAAATGGCCATTATCTTGTCTCCGGCCTCGCAGGCAACTTTCGTGATTGCAGCGACGAGCGCGGGGCGGTCCAGTTCCATGTCTCACATCTTTCAAAACGGGTCTTTAGTCTGGCCGTACCATATCGATTAAATTCCATCTGTCATCCCTTGAGATAAAAAATTCTGGGCCCGTCTATCGGATGGATTTGGCGAGGGCGAGGGACGGCTTCTCAATTACAGTCCAGGAGATCACCGCGCAGACAAGGGCGACGGGGAAGGAGATAAAGATGTTCAATATCGGCTCTGTCACGCCTTGATAGGCGACGATCTGCTGGATGGGAAAGGCATAGATATAGATGCCATATGAATAGTCGCCGACCCGGTTATATTTGCGAATGACGCCGCCCGGTAAATAGGCCAGCAGGAAAACATTGTAGGTGATGGCAATGACAAATATTTCCTGGAACAGGATGGTGTTGTAGGCGATGGCGGCCAGGGCAAACAGGCCGAGGCCGATAAGTGGGCTTAAGGGTATTTTCTCCCGCCAGACAAAGAAAAAAACACCGGTGATGAAAGGAAGGGCGAGCTTGGCCAGCGAGACCAGCCGCTGGTGCGGCTCGTAATAAAGGATGATGGCATAGGCGATGAGGAAAGCCAGAAGAGCCAGCACCATCAGTCGATGGCTTTTCAGCACCCCGGCGATGCCCAGCAACATGATGGAGAAATAACATAGAAGCTCGTAACTCAGGGTCCAGAGGGGGATATTGATAGCCGCACCAACCGGGTTATCCGTGAACACGCCGGGAAGATGTTGCTGCAACGAGAAGAGCGTAAGATTGCGAAAGATATAAGACGGTGCGGTTTTCCAGAATTCACCGGCTTCTGCGATCGTGAGGAACGGTCCGATAATGAGCGCGGTGACTAGCAGCAGCACCAGAAGCGCCGGAAATATCCGCAAAACCCATGCCGACCAGAACCGTTTGAGGCTGCCGGTTCGATCAAAGCTCCGGGCGACAAGGTAGCCAGATATGGCAAAGAAAATATAAACCGAAATGGTCCCAAGATCGATCCCTCGCAGGGTCTCGGAAAGCGGCTGCTGATCGGCAAGACCAGAGGATACTGCCCAGGCATGGGAGATCAGAACACCGGTCGCCGCGATCATCCGGATCAGGTTCAGATTATTGTCACGTCCACGTGAAAACTCACTCAGGAAATTGGCTTCCATGAATAAATTCCTTATTTACGTGGCTCGTCCCCCTTTTTACTCAACAACAATGACACTGAAAAATTCCGCTGTTACACTGCGATGCAATACGGAAGTACAAATTAGTATTATATAATAAAAGAAATTTTTATGAAAGAATTTGATGTAACACCGGATCCGAAAGCGGATAATCTGACGGAAGCGCTGGGCGGTATCGATCATACCGGGGCTTCTGTGACGCTTCCTGTTGTTGTTGAAAAGCCGCTCACCCTGTTTCTGAATGGGCAGGAAATTGTCACCATGATGACCATTGCCGACTACCCGGACTATCTTGCCCTTGGCTATCTGCTCAACCAGAATATGCTGACCCTGGAGGATGAGATCATTGGCGTTGATTATGATGATGATCTGGGCGTTGTCGTGGTGCGGACGAAGCGCAAGACGGATTTTGAAGAGAAGCTGAAGAAAAAAACACAGACTTCGGGCTGTGCGCAAGGGACTGTCTTTGGCGATGTTATGGAGAAGTTTGAGGATATCAAGCTGGATGAAAATGCGATCCTGAAGACATCGTGGATTTATGCGTTGTCGCGTAAAATAAACCAGCAGCCGTCGCTTTATCTGGAGGCCGGCGCCATCCATGGATGTGTACTTTGTGAGGGCGATATACCGCTGGTTTATATGGAGGATGTGGGGCGGCATAATGCCATCGATAAAATCGCTGGTTATATGTGGCGTCATGATATTTCGCCCCTCGGCAAGATCTTTTATACGACGGGTCGGCTCACCTCAGAGATGGTGATCAAGACCGTGCAGATGCAAATCCCCATCGTCATTTCCCGATCCGGCTTTACTGCCTGGGGGGTGGATCTGGCGCGGCAGGCGGGCCTCACTTTGATTGGTCGGGCACGCGGAAAACGCTTTGTGTGCCTCGCAGGGGAAGGACGTCTCGATTATGACGCGGACCCCGACGCGATCCCGGAAGAAGCCAAAAAACATCAGCGAAAGGCCGCGTTATGACGGAAGCCCAAAACCGATTTCCCGGCCTTCTTCTGGCGGGCGGGCAATCGCGCCGCATGGGCGGGGGGGCCAAATTCCTTCAGCCACTCGGCGGTCAGACCATGCTCAGCCGGATTATCAAGACAGTGAAACTGCAGACAAGTGAGGTAATTCTCAATATCAATATTGATCCACAAGGGATTGAAAATATTGATATTCCAGTTGTGCCAGATGTCGTCTCCGGGTTCGCGGGTCCGCTTTCTGGTATTTTAACCGGTTTAGAATATTTTATCGAAAAAGGAAATACTGCAAGCCATATGCTCAGCGTCCCCACAGACGCGCCGTTTATTCCGCGCGATCTGGCCAGGCGGCTGGCGGCGCGGCTGGACGGTTCTGAAAATCAAATTATCATGGCAGAATCAATCGGACGGGTTCATCCGGTGATCGCGCTCTGGCCACTGTCTCTCGCCGCGGAATTACGGACGGCACTGGTTGATGAAGATTTACGGAAAATCCTGGTTTTTGCAGATCGCTATACCCGGATCAATGTGGTCTGGGAAGAGCATGAGGGCGATCCGTTTTTCAATATCAATACGCCGGAAGATCTGGCGGAAGCAGAGAAACGATGTCGACGTCAGGCAAATTAGTCTGACATTTTCCGATCCGGCATATTGATCAGCATCACGCCCATAATTGAAAGAATAAGGCCCAGCCCGACGACCAGCGAAAACTGTTCGCCGAGGATAAAGATGCCCAAAAGGACACCGACCCCCATCCGCAAATACGCCTGACTGGCAACGCCCAAGGGCCCCAGAGTTTGGATCAACCGGAAATACAAAAGAAGCGCGACGCCGGTACCGAAGCTACCGAGAGTGAGTACGGCGCCGAGGGAAATCCAGGACGGCGATAAGGTCCAGGGTTCATCCACAATTAAACTGGCCGGAATAAGAACGATCATTGCCGTTATCATGACGCTTGCTGCGGTGACCGTTGGCGGAAGATTACTAAATCGTTTGCCGTAAATAGCGGCGCAGCCATAGAGGAAGGCGCTCATAAGGACTGCCAGTTGACCCACTACCTCCTGTCCGAGACTGGCTAGCGCATCCACGCCAATGATCAGGACGACACCGCCGAGCCCGAGAAAGGCGCCACAGATTTTTTTAGACGACATGCTTTCCTGGCGAAGCGCCGTCCAGGTGATAAAAAAGACAAAAATTGGTGACGTGGAATTGAGAACAGTCGCCAGCCCGCTCTCCACATATTGTTGTCCCCAGGCGAGCAGTGCCCAGGCTCCAAAACTGTTCAGAAAGGATTGAACGACCAGATGCCGCCACGTCGTTGTATCTCGTGGCAGGTGATATCCCTGCCATCGCATGACTATCAAGAGCAGGACAGCGGCAATGCTGACCCGCATGGCGATGAGGGTCATCGGCGGGATAGTCTCCAGCCCGACGCGGATAAACATATAAGACGACCCCCATAGGGTGGCGAGAAGTCCGAGAAGTGCATATTCCTTTACGTGGTTGATTTCACGACTGGTGATGGGATTTCTCCGGGATCAGAAACTGAAAGACTGCCTTAAGACTAGTTTATTATTATCGTTTTTGCTTCGGCCGTCATCGAACAATGCCGGATGTGTTAAGTCTATCATGATCTCCTAGGGAGCAACAAGAACGACCCCTCAGGAAATCGCTTATGCTGATTGAGCGGGGTTTCAGCGCACGCCGGTTTCGAACTCTTCAGAGGAATACCCCAGAGCGGCCAGACCTTCTTCCAGGAAGTCACCGAGCTGGCCAATGTTGACCAGATAATTGGCGATATGAGAAGGTATAAGTTCCCGTGCTTCACTGAGGGCATCTTCCCATTCATCAACAGAAAAACTGCCACGACCAACCCAGGTGAGTGCCACCAGATTAACTTTTTCTTCTTCGTTCAGTTTTTCAATGATTCGCTTCAGCTCGTCATGCTTGCCCTCGTCCCCCTCCTTAAATTCCATATCCTCGTCGATAGGCGGAATCTCGTCGAGATCCGTTTCCTCGAATGGGTTGGCGGCGTTCAATGCGAGAGAGTTGATAATCAGGTCGCAGACCTTCTCGACTGATATCTGAAGCATGATGGATTCCTGCGAAGGGCTCCTTTCGGCAATTTATATAAATTAAAACTAATATAAATATTGCAGAATGTCGAAGGAAGAATAGTAAAATAAGCTTGATTGACGAAGCGTTCTTGCCGCATTTGTATCCAAGGCAAATCACGGAGAATATTGTATGTATCTCGCGACAGCCCAAAGCCGGGTCGAAAAGAATGTTGCGGCGAATGCTGCGGAAATAAGGGACCTCATGCGCCGGGCAGCGGCGGTGGGGGCGGATGTCATCCATTTTCCAGAATGCGCGTTGTCCGGTTATGTCAAAAGCCAGATCATTGACTGGTCCGATGTCAGTTGGGCCCTTCTTGAAGAAGAACTATTGTCGCTGCAATCGCTCTGCAAAAAGCTTGATATTTGGCTGGCTATTGGAAGCAACCATCGAAACGGTGATGGTGAACGGCCGTTTAACAGCCTGTATATAATCAATAATCTCGGGAAAATCGTTGGGCGTTATGACAAAAGATTTTGCTCCAATACTGAAATTACGGACTGGTATCGGGCTGGGGACAAACCCCTCGATCTGGAAATTGGGGAGCTGAAGTTAGGGTTTGCACTCTGTATTGAGATTAATTTTCCAGAAGTGTTTCTGGAATATGAAAAGCTGGGTGTGGATTGCGTCCTTTTTTCGCAATACGCGGAGGATGCGATTTTTGGGATTCAGGCGCAAGGTCATGCCGCGTGTAATAACTTCTTCTTGAGCCTGTCGAATTGTGCAAACACCAGTGGTCAGATAACGTCAATGCTCATCGGGCCTGATGGCTCCATAATAGCCGCCTGCGAGCCGGAGATATCGGGCTTTACCTTGGGCAGGATAGACCCGAAATCTGCCGAATGGGGCATTCCCTATAACAAGGCGCGCCCTTGGCGACGGCGGGCACGGGAGGGGAAGATTTACAGCTAGCCAGTCCCCGCCATTCAAGGCGTTTGCAGATCCACTGAAAGGACCGGCAGGATATTCAGGAGCCGCAAGTGCAGATGATCCCTTTCCTGTGTGGTCAGTCCGGCGACAGAGAGGGAGATATGGAGCTGGTCGCCACCCTGCTGCACTTCCATATGATGGGGAGTCAGGTTGCGGAGGGCGAAATTCTCCAGAATACGCGGCAAGGCAGAGGGCTCGATCTCGGAAGTAATAACGAAATGCGCAAGGTTCGGCGATGGAAAGGCGCAAGGCTCTGGCGTGGATGAGTGTAACAGGGTCAAGGAAGGCATGATTGATATCCGGAAATAATTAGGCGATGTATGAAATTTGCTGGAAAGGTTGCTGCGCAACCTTGTATCCCGACTCTATTTAGAGAGTCGGGCTCATAATTCGTGTGTTTCTAATTATCAAAACTATCTGGATCATGACGAAAGTATAGCATTATTCGGTGCTCGGTGAAAGCCCTAGGGTCAGGACCCATTAATTTGCTCCATTTTGCGCGATCGTCTGTGGTTGCTGGCCAGGCACGGCATCGCAGGATATCGCCTGGTGTTCAAGATGATGTAACGCCGCCAGCGGCCAATGGTGGCGTACCCTTCGGGTTATCAGGGGAGGAGAAATTTGCGGCACAAAGCGGCCTTGAATATGCGTAAACATGCCCTGCGTCCGCTTTCCTTGCATCTTTCACCTCCCCTGATAGCAGAATTGCAGTAAGTAAATGGGTCCTGACCCTAGCTCTCCCCCATCAGCTTTTTGCGCTGGCGTTTCACCACGTCGCTGAGGAACTGGCTGACGGCCTTGATGCGGGCGAGATCATGGATATCTTCGGGCGTATTAAGCCAGTAGCTACGCTCAACCTCCACTTCCTTCGGCAGAAGCAGGACGAGTTCGGGATACTCATCAGCAACGAAGCAATGCAGGATACTGATCCCGGCGCCCGCCAATGTCGCCTGAAACTGAAAGACGATGCTGGAGCTTTTAAGGGCTACCTTGGGCGATCCGATAATGTCATGCAGATAGAGAAGTTGCGGGTCAGGGACCAGTTCATCGATATAGGATATGAAACTGTGATGGCGCAAATCATCGATGGTTTTAATGGGCGGATGCGTCTTCAGATAGTCCTTGGTGGCGTAGAGGCGCAGGCGATAGTCAGTCAGCTTTCGTGAGATCAGCCGGCCCGATTGCGGACGTGCCAAGGTGATCGACAAATCCGCTTCGCGTTTTGAGAGGCTGACGAAGCGGTCATTGGCAACAAATTCCAGTTCAATTTCCGGATGCAGCTCTCGAAACTTCGAGAGCTCATTGGCGAGAAACTGACTGCCGAAACCTTCCGGTACACCGAGCCGGACGGAGCCAGTCAGGGTCTGGTTCTCGCCGCCGACCGCCTCCTGAATGGCCGCCGTGGCGCTTTCCATGGCTTCGGCTTGCGGGAGTAATCGCTCTCCTGCCTGTGTCAGGACAAAGCCGCGCGATGTCGCTTCAAAAAGCTTGGCGTCGAGTTTCTCTTCCAAAGCAAGCACACGGCGGCTGACTGTGGTATGATCCACCTTAAGCGCTTTGGCCACTTCTGTCAGGCGGCCTTTGCGGCTGAGTTCCAGAAAGAAGCGGACATCGTTCCAGTCAAAAATAACACTCTCCTTGATGTGTAAAAATACACTTCGAATGTGCGATCTTATCTAATTACTTTGCATTTTTACCCATGTAAAGTCAGGGCAATGAAAAACCTTTTTCGGGAGCGGAACCTATGACAGATCAATTGAAACATTTTATTGGCGGTGAGAATGTCGCCGGCACTTCCGGGCGTTTTGGCCCGGTTTACAACCCAAGCACCGGTGAGCATAAGGCGGATGTGCCTCTGGCTTCCGAAGCTGAGGTTGCCGCTGCCGTCGCCGATAGCCTTAAAGCCTTTCCTGGATGGGCAAACACGTCGCCCATCACTCGCGCCCGGGTGATGTTCAAATTCAAGCAGCTGGTGGAAGAAAATATCGAGGATCTGGCAGCATTGCTCGCCAGCGAGCATGGTAAGGTACATTCCGATGCCAAGGGCTCGATCATTCGCGGTCTTGAGGTTGTCGAGTTTGCCTGTGGCATTCCGCATCTGCTGAAGGGTGAGTTTTCCGATAATGTTTCCTCTGGCGTTGACATGTATTCCATGCGCAAACCCCTGGGTGTTGTCGCCGGGATCACGCCGTTTAACTTCCCGGCCATGGTGCCGATGTGGATGTTCGCCGTGGCCATAGCCTGCGGCAACTGCTTTATCCTGAAGCCGTCTGAGAAAGACCCGTCGCTTCCCATCCGGCTTGGTGAGTTGATGTTGGAAGCGGGTGCGCCGGCCGGTGTTCTGAACGTGATCAATGGCGATAAAGTTGCCGTGGATACGCTTCTCGATGATCCGGACGTGAAGGCCATCAGTTTTGTCGGCTCCACACCCATCGCCAGATATGTCTATGCTCGCGGAACTGCCAATGGCAAGCGGGTTCAGGCCATGGGCGGCGCCAAGAACCATATGCTGGTCATGCCGGACGCGGATATGGACAAGACCGTCGATGCATTGATTGGTGCCGGATATGGTTCCGCTGGCGAACGCTGCATGGCGATTTCCGTCGCGGTTGCTGTGGGCGGTGCTGGAGATGAACTTGTCGAGGCGCTGGCACCACGGGTTCGTGCCTTGAAAGTTGGCCCGAGTGCTGCCGATGGCGATATGGGGCCACTGGTGACCGAAGAGCACCTGAACAAAGTCAAAGGTTATGTGGATCTTGGCATCGAAGAAGGTGCTGACCTTGTCGTTGATGGCCGTGAGCTGACCTTGCAGGGCTATGAAAATGGCTACTATATGGGTGGCTGCCTGTTCGACAATGTCGGCACAGACATGCGCATCTATAAGGAAGAAATTTTTGGGCCGGTTCTGTCCGTTGTTCGCGCGCCGACCTTTGATGAGGCCATTGATATGGTCGACAAACATGAGTTTGGCAACGGCACGTCGATCTTTACCCAGAACGGGGATGTGGCGCGGGCTTTCACAAATAACGTGGAAATCGGCATGGTCGGTGTCAATGTGCCGATCCCGGTTCCGCTAGCGTTCCATAGCTTCGGCGGCTGGAAAGCCTCCGCCTTTGGCGATCATAATCAGCATGGCCCCGAAGGTGTCCGCTTCTACACCAAGGTGAAGACGGTCACTTCCAGATGGCCCAACAGTATCAAGGCGGGCGCGGAATTCTCGATCCCGACTTTCAAATAAACGCGAACGAACATAACGCCCTGGCCCAAGATACTCCTTGCGCCGGGGCTTTTTGCAAGGAAGATAAAAGAAATGGCGAAAATAGGATTTATCGGCGTTGGCAATATGGGCGGTGGCATGGCCATCAATCTTTTGAAGGCTGGCCATTCCGTAAAGGTATTTGATCTCTCCGACGCTGCCGTCGCGGCCTGTGTCGAGCATGGCGCGACAGCCGCAGCCTCTGCCAGCGATGCCGCCGCTGATGTTGGCGTTGTCGTGACTATGTTGCCGAAGGGCGAGCATGTCCGCGCCGTGTATCAAGGAGACGACGGTGTGCTCAGCGCAGCCAACGAAGGAACGTTGTTTATTGATTGCTCAACCATCGATGTCTCCTCAGCGCGGGATGTTGCAACCGATGCTTTCGCTCGCGGTATGATGATGGTGGACGCACCGGTGAGCGGCGGTGTCGGCGGTGCCAATGCGGGCACCTTGACCTTTATGGTCGGCGGGGCCAAAGCCGGGTTTGAAGCGGCAAAGCCGATCCTTGACGCCATGGGCAAGAATATTGTCCATACGGGCGGTGCGGGGACCGGACAGGCGGCGAAAATCTGTAATAACATGATTCTTGGCATCTCTATGATCGGTGTGTGCGAGGCCTTTGTGCTGGCGGAAAAACTGGGGCTGGAGCATCAGACAATGTTTGATATCGTCTCGACCGCGTCGGGCCAATGCTGGTCGCTCAACAGCTATTGTCCGGTGCCAGGCCCGGTGCCGACCAGCCCGGCCAATAATGACTATCAGCCAGGCTTTTCAGCGCAGAATATGCTCAAAGACCTGCATCTCAGTCAAGATGCTGCGGACGGTTTCGGTGCCTCCACCGCGCTCGGCAAGGCAGCCATGGATCTTTATGAGGGCTATGTCGGCGGCGAAGGCGTAGATGCCGATTTCTCCGGTATCGTCAATATGATCCGGAAGTCGTGACGGCACCGACGGATATAAAAACGGCCAATATTTCAGGAGCAGAAATCGAATATCGGTTGATTGCCGGGCCGGACCCCGATGCGGCTGTTCTGGTATTCCTGCATGAGGGTCTCGGCTGCGCCGCACTGTGGCGTGACTTCCCCGATCAGCTGTGCGTGGCATCGGGATGCGGCGGGCTTGTCTTTAGCCGTTTGGGCTATGGTGGATCATCGCCGTGCGATCTACCGCGCCCCATAGATTACATGCAGCGGGAAGCAAAGATCGCGCTGCCCGCTATCTTGCAGCATTTTTCCATCGACAGGCTCATTCTGGTCGGGCATTCCGACGGCGCCTCGATCGCATTGGTTTATGCAGGATTACTGAAGGAGCCGAGCCCCGACGCCGTTATTGCCATGGCGCCTCATGTCTTTTGTGAAGATATTTCAATCGCAGGAATTGAAGCCGCGAAACAGGTCTATGAACAAGGGGTTCTGAAGGAGAAGCTAGCTAAATTCCATGGAATGAATACGGAGTGCGCATTTCGCGGCTGGAATGACGCCTGGCTCGACCCGGCATTTCAGGACTGGAATATCGAAAACTATCTTCCGGCCGTGCTCGCGCCAGTGCTCGCCATTCAGGGCCTCGATGATACCTACGGCACTCTCGCTCAAATCGATGCTATTGAACAGGGGGTTGGGGGATCATTTCAAAAGCAGTTGCTTGAGAATTGCGGGCATACTCCATGGTCAGCGCAACGAGAGGATGTAGCCCGGCGATCCGTCGAATTTATTCAGCATATTTCCCGATAATTCTGCTTGCAGTAATGCGCCAATGAATGGCAAATGGGCTGATGACATCTTCCATCTCCGAAAATATGCGTGGTGCGGTTTTGATGGCCCTCTGCATGGCGGCTTTTGCAGTCAATGACGCCAGCATGAAGCTGGCGGCTGAGCATCTGTCGTTGTTTCAGGCGGTTTTTATAAGAGCCATCTTTACGACGGTGCTTCTGGGCCTTCTTGCCTATTACAAGAAGGCGATTGTGTTCCATATTCCGAGGGTGGATCGAAAACCACTTGTTTTACGGTTAATTGGCGAAATCGGTGCCGCGCTATTTTTCCTGAATGCCTTGTTTAATATGCCCCTCGCCAATGCGACGGCAATCCTGCAGGCCCTTCCCTTGGCGGTAACCCTGGCCGGGGCGCTGTTTTTACGCGAGGCTGTCGGTTGGCGACGGTATCTTGCCATTGGGATTGGTTTTATCGGTATGCTGATCATTGTCCGGCCGGGCTCAGACGGGTTTAATGAATTCTCGTTGTCAGCGGTGGTGGCGGTTTTCTTTGTTGTCCTTCGGGATCTGACCACACGCAAGCTATCTCAGGCTACTCCGTCGTTGTTCGTGGCCTTCCTGACCTCCGTCGCGATACTGATCTTTGGCGCAATTGGATCAATGGTGACAGAATGGAAACCGGTCTCATTGGAAGGGAGCAGCTTGATTGCCGCCGCGTCGGTTTTCATCATCTTCGGCTATCTCTTTAGCATCATGGCCATGCGGGTGGGGGATGTCAGTTTTTCCTCTCCCTTTCGCTACACGGTGCTGATCTGGGCGATTATTCTGGGCTTTGTCGTCTTTGGCGACATCCCCGATGGCTGGACATTATTCGGCAGCCTGATCATCGTGGTCACAGGAATTTATACCTTCTATCGGGAGCGCCGCTTGGCCCGCTAGAGCGTTAACCGACCCGACAGCACATCCGCCATCATCTGCCCGAATTTTACCTGGTCATTGTCCGGTGTCAGCGATGCCAATGCCTGATCGGCCACGACATCGGTCAGGATGGGGCGACGAACTTCGATCAGGGCACCCGAAAAAGCCAGGCTATGTTCGGGATGTGGTTGCAAGGAGAAGCAGGTGGGCGAATATTTAAGACCCGCATAGGCACAATAG
>Ga0315338_1003043_pt1 | contig 15308 bp, 14 predicted proteins | sample ASW8metaG_FD_204518 | JGI IMG/M metagenome (GOLD analysis project Ga0315338, IMG submission 204518) | Ammonia-oxidizing marine archaeal communities from Monterey Bay, California, United States - ASW #8 | ecosystem: Environmental > Aquatic > Marine > Coastal | place: USA: California | collected... | reverse complement strand
GCGATCCCATACATGCCCCGGAGATCCTGGAGGCGGTTAACCTCCTCACGCGACAACATTCGCTCGCCACCAAGCAAGCGGGCCACCAGACTGATACGCGCGAAATGTTCGATCGTTTCCATCTTGTAGTAAGCCGCGAACAGCTCACCGGCAATGGTGAGGGCTCCGTGGTTGGCAAGCAACAACCCGTCATGGGCTTTGATGTACTTACGGACCGCGTCGGCGAGCTCGGATGTCGATGGTGTTTCGTAGTCGACGATCGGAATACTCCCAAGCGTTGTGACTACCTCAGCTAGGACCGCGCGGTCGAGTGGGATCCCTGCCACTGCGAATCCTGTCGCCGCGGGGGGATGAGCATGCACCACCGCCATCACCTCAGGTCGGTTCTGATAGACCGCAAGATGCATCAGAAGCTCGGACGAGGGCTCACGGTCTCCCCCCACCTTCCGGCCCTCTAAGTCGGTCGTAACGATCATGTCAGGGGTCATGAACCCCTTCGATACCCCTTTGGGAGTCGTCAGCAAAAGATCATCTGACAAGCGGACGCTAATGTTCCCATCGTTCGACGCCACGTAGGCACGACTGTGCAAGCGGTGACCCACTTCAACGATATCGGCGCGCAGTTGCTCTTCCTGTCGCATCTGTTTTGAGACCCCTAGGCACTCTGCCGAAATGTCCGCCGGCAGGTTTCGGAACAAAAATAGTGCACGGTCGATCCGGTCCGGGTTGACACTGCGTGAGACGGCTCGACATACGTACCGCAGACCGGATCCTTAACGAGCGGGACATTCTTGCCCGACTCACCCGGGTTTCCGGTCGCCCCAGAGCGTGTACCCGATGCAAACCCTCTGATGAAACTGACGACGACACGCAGGATGAGCGCCACCACCAGCGCGCGAATGACCCACACCAACATGATGCTCTACCGCTATACCTCTGTTCTCGAATGCCAGCACCGGTCAACCGGTCGGTGCCGCGAACCTACGCTTAACTACGGCACCTGGCTGCTGACTTCGGTATTCTCATGAGCCGCCTGAAGCCGATTCAATGCGTCGCGGGCGGCACGAGCTTCGGAACCGTCTGGCGCCACCTCAAGAACCCTCTCCCAGGCCGCCGTCGCCCCCTCAAGGTCCTGGAGACCGAAAGCCTTCACGATACCAAGAGTGACCAGCGTCTGAGCGTGAGTCGGCTCAATCTCGAGCGATCGCTCAAGCTGTTCTACCGCCCGCTCCGAAGACCCGACATAGTAATAGCTGATTCCCAAGTTTGTACTTGCCTGCACATTGTCCGGCATCATTGTCAAGACTTCCTCATATCTCGGGATCGCCTCTTCGAAACTGTGCGACTCAAAGTACAGTTCTGCCAGCGAGACCCGCGAGTCAAGATCCTCAGCGTTAGTCTCAGCTGCTGCGATAAGATCGGCGACCCTGGCCTCGTCCGGTGGTGGCGGCTGCGCTCCACTCACCGATGTGTCTGTTGGCGCGGCGGGAGGCACGGACGCAACGGGACGCTCGGTCCAGATGATCCACCCCATGATCGCCATCGAGCAGGCGACCGTGAGCCCCAAAATCAGCGATTCGCGTCTCATAGTCAAAGCTAGTCGTGTCTTAGCGATAATAACGTGGCTTCGTGTGGTGAAGACAACAGATCTGCACCTCGACGGTGACGATTCGTCCGGCGGGTAAGATACGACCAGTCCGTCACATCCTGGGAATAGCCCCAAGATGGCCTCTCAGCGCAGCGCGTCAACCATTTCGAAGACCGCGCGTTCCATCCCGACTAGCACTGCCCTGGCCACGACGCTATGTCCGATGTTGAGCTCGGCGATCTCATCAATCTCGACGATCGGACCAACGTTGATATACGTAAGCCCATGCCCGGCCAAGACATCCAGGTGGTGTCGGGCTGCGGCTTTGGCGGCACGTGCTACACGCTGGAGTTGTTGAGACTGTTGGTCCGCAGAAGCGTCAGCAAACGGGCCGGTGTTGATCTCGACCGCGGTAGCACCAACCGAGGCTGCGCGCTTCACCTGCGGCCCGTCGGGATCAATGAAGAGGCTCACGACTATTCCCGCACGCTGCAGTCGGGTCACCGTTTTCTCTAGCGAACCGGCATGACGAATCACGTCAAGCCCTCCTGTCGTCGTCAGTTCATTCGGATGCTCCGGAACCAGCGTCACCTGGTGCGGCTTTAAACGTGTCGCAATCTCGACCATCTCGCGAGTCGATGCCATTTCTACATTAAGCCGTGTCGATACCACCTCCCGAAGCAGCTCAACATCACGCTCCTGGATGTGTCGTCGGTCCCCTCTGAGATGAACGGTGATCCCATCGGCCCCCCCAAGCTCGGCGAGTACGGCCGCCGCAACCGGCTCGGGCTCTCGGCTCTTCCGCGCTTCCCTCACCGTCGCCACATGGTCGATGTTGACCCCTAACCGCATCAGCAATGTCCTCGATTCATTTAGCCAACTGCCCCAGTCGATCCCGGGCACATTGGGCGATCGAACCGGCTAGCTCGTCGACTACTGCACGGTCCTTTCCCTCGATCATGATCCTCAGCAGCGGCTCGGTTCCCGAGTAGCGTACCAGGACCCGACCATCGCAACCGAGTGTCGCTTCCGCATGTCTAATGGCCTCGGCGATGTGCGGCTCGGCCTCCAAATCAGGCTTAGCTTGAACCCTTACATTGAGCAGTACCTGGGGATAACTCTCAAGCCCAGACCTCAAGTCGGAAAGCTCACGACGAGTGTCGACCATTACCTTAAGGACCGACAGCGTGGTCAGCAATCCATCGCCGGTCGGAAGAAGGTCGGAGAAGATGATGTGGCCCGACTGCTCGCCGCCAAGCACTGTGTTGTGCCGCCGCATCGTCTCGAACACTTGTCGATCACCGACCGGGCACCGGTGAAGGGCAATGCCGGCCCGCCGGAGCGCAAGTTCAAGGCCGATATTGCTCATCACCGTCGCGACCACGGCACTCCCAGGGAGAGCGCCATTCGATTGCAGGTGTGTGGCACAGATAAATAGCATGGCGTCACCGTCCGCCACGTTGCCTAAGTCATCGACTAGGATCACCCGGTCACCATCGCCATCGAACGCAACACCCAGGCGGCAGCCGCGGGAGCAGACGACCTCCTTCAGGCCTTCTGGGTGAGTCGAGCCACACCTCTTGTTGATGTTTTTCCCATTGGGGTCGACATTCAGTGCGATGACATCGAATCCAAGTTGACGGAACAGACCCGGCGCAACCACACTCATCGCCCCGTTGGCGCAATCGATCGCGATGCGACTGGACGTGAGGTGTCCGGCACTACTCAGCACGCAACGCGCATGCTCCACATAGGCGTCGGTCAGGTCCCGCGTTTCGAGCGCCTCAACCGGGCTGAATGTAGGGGGCCACGAAGTGCCTTGTATGGCCTCAGAGAGTTGCGCTTCGAGCTGGGGAGAAGCCTTGGCGCCGTAGCCGGTTAGCACCTTAATCCCGTTATCCGGAAACGGATTGTGTGACGCTGAAATCACAAACGCCGCGTCGAAGCCCTCGGAGACTGTCAGAAAAGCGGCCGCGGGAGTCGGCATGACACCAACACTGACCAAGGTGCCGCGCTCGGCGGCCACACCCGCCGCAAGTTGTCTCTCGATCCAGGGACCTGACTCACGCGTGTCACGGGCCACCAACAACTTCGGGTGGCGCGCATTGACAACCCTTACCGTCGACGCCCCGAGCCTGGCTATCGTAGGCTGATCGAGCGGGTACTCGCCGGGGGTTCCTCGCACACCATCGGTTCCAAATATCGACGCAGACATCAGGATAACCGTTATACCAGGGTAATCAGCGAACGCTGACTTGAACGGCCGGTGGATCAATATTCGTGACGCGGACGTTGTCACTCGATTCGACGGTCACGGGTAAATTGTACTGACCGGGTCGAAGACCAGCAAGGTCAACGTATACCCGGAGAATGTCGTCGGCGAGATCACGCATCGCGCCATCTGCACCCCGAATACTGACCGCCACTCGTGCCGGCTGAAAGACGACCCGTCCAGTATCCAACGGATCGCGCGACACCACCGTTAGGTCATGCAGTGTCCGCTCAACCGGGGCGCGCACAATCTCAACCAGCACGCGAGTGGACACCGGTTCGACCAGTCTTAACGCCGTGTCAGAAACACCGACCGTCACGTCCGTCTCGACGTTTTCTGTCGCGCCGGCGACGGAGACCGGCTCCGTAAACGCCTCCAGAAGCTCGGTCAAAGGAGTCTCGGGACCAATGACGTCGACAGTGGCCGGGTCAGTACGGATCCGTCCTATAGTCATGCCACCGGCGGGCTCTCCTTCGATGTCAGGCACGATCGGAACCGTCCGGGGTGCACCCTCACGTTCGAGCAGCAGCGCAATGGTCGTCGGAACGACGCTTGTGATCTCAATTCCCGACGGTACCTGGACCCGGCCTGCGAACATGTCGAACAGACGGCGCCCGGGCCGTTCCTCACCGAGGTCCAAGATCGCTTTCACCTCGTCCGAATCTAACCGGCTGACGATGCGAGAGTTGCCGCGAACACGCACACTGACGGCATCGGGGGGATCTCCGGCGATTTCCAAGCCGACCGGAACATTCTCGAATTCGAGCGGAATTTCCAGGCCTCGCTCGACCACGGGATCCCCAGCCACTGTCATCCACAGGAGAACGGCTAAGCAGACCGACACGACCTTCAGCCACACATCACGAAAGAGATGGTGCGCCATTAGAACTCAAATCCTCCACGGCTCACCGATCGAGGCGAGGCCGGCTGAATGCCGAGCATCAACGCCTCCAATCGGAACCGTAGTTGGTCCGGGTCGAGGTCTCGTTCGATCTGACCATCCAGGGCGAGAGAGAGGGCTCCAGTTTCCTCCGACGCGATGAGCGCTACGGCATCAGCTTCCTCTGTGAGACCTATTGCGGCTCTATGACGGGATCCGAGTTCCTTGCTCAGGCGGGGATTGATCGTGAGAGGGAGAAAACAAGCCGCCGCGGCGATACGGTTCTCTTGAATTATGACCGCACCATCGTGGAGTGGTGAATCTGGCTGAAATACGCTCGATAAGAGGTCGTAGGTGACGGTTGAATCGAGTGGAATACCGCTCTCGATGTAGTTGCGAAGGCCAATGCCACGCTCGATGACGATAAGCGCGCCAATTCGACGCGATGCCAACATCGTGGCGGCCACCACAACCTCCTCGATGGTCTCGTCAGTCGTCGTCGACCGAGCCAGGTACCGGAAGAAACGCGCCTGCCCAAGTGTGGACAATGCCCGCCTGATATCTGCTTGAAACAGAACGATCGCCGCGAACACAATGTAGCCGAACATGTCACGAACCAGCCAATTGACCGTTGGAAGCGGGGCACGCTCGGACGCATAGTAGAGGCCAACGACAAGCAAGACGCCCAAGACCATCTGGGCAGCGCGGGTGCGGCGGATCAACTTCAGAAATTCGTAGATGAGCAACGCGACAATCGCGATGTCGATGAGGTCCAACCACCCAAGACCGACGCCGGGCCATATCGTTAGGAAGTAGTCACCCATCCGCTTCCCTCTGGGTCCCACGACGCCCGGATTTCATCCGTCACCCGGGCAACCTGTGACATCTCACAGACGCCGTGCACTCGGACGATGTGAGCGCCAAACAACACGGCGGCCGTTACCGCCGCCGCGGTACCCCACTCACGCTCGTCTGGTGGCGCTTTGCCCAAAGCGCTCTGGAGAAATGACTTGCGCGATGGACCGACGAGAATGGGTCGATCCAGATCCATCAGACCCGAAAGATTGGCCAGCGCCGAGAGAGTGTGCGGAACCTTCTTGGCAAACCCAAGTCCCGGATCGACAATGATCTGGTCCCGCGAGATGCCAGCGTCAACCGAACGCTGGATTCCGGTCCAGAGCTCGTCTCTGATTTCCGTCACAACGTCGCCGTATCGTGCCTCTCGATACATCTCACTGGACCGTCCCCGATTATGCATCAACACCACGGGAACTCCAGCCGCCGCCACGACTCGGGCAAGGTCTGAATCATAGCTCAGAGCTGAAACATCGTTAATCATCACGGCGCCAGCATCAAGGGCTTGTCGCGCCACTTCGGCTTTGTAGGTATCAACAGAAATCGGGACCGACACCGCAGCCACGACCCGTTCGAGCACAGGCAATACACGGTCCAATTCTTCACCGACAGACAGCATCGTGGCGCCAGGTCGAGTCGACTCACCACCAATGTCGATGACATCCGCACCATCAGCCTCGAGCCGGAGAGCGGTCTCTAGCGCCTTACCTGGGTCCAGATTCGACCCGCCATCGGCAAACGAATCAGGTGTGACGTTGAGGATACCCATGACGAGGGTCCGGTCTCCTAAGCAAAGAGTGCGCCCGTCGGGGAGCCGGAGTACGTACGGCTTTCGGGTGTGGATCATTAGGAATCTTGCACCGACCGTGGGAGCGGACGGCAGATGCACTCGGGACTCGGGCGTGCGCGGACTATTCCTGAGGCACGGCTTTGTCGAGCGACGGCACCGGGGCTACAATTTCGGGGCGCTCATCGTCCGGACGATCGGTCTGACCGTCAGGCGGATGCTCCGACGAGTCCCGTGTCTCAACCGGCTCGGTGAGCGTCTCACCACGGGCGATCCGCATAACCTGATCGGCATCCAGGACTTCACGGACCAACAGCTCTTCCGCGATTGCCTCGAGCTCTCGTTGATGGCTCTCGAGCACCTCACGCGCGCGGCCGTAATTTTGCGTCACGATCCACTTGACCTCCTGGTCGATCTGCATCGCCGTCTCTTGGCTATAGTCAGACTGCTGCGAGAAATCTCGGCCCAGAAAAACTTGCTCTTCCTTTTTGCCGAAGGTGAGCGGACCAAGCTTGTCGCTCATTCCCCACTCACAGACCATCTTACGACTCAAATCGGTTGCGCGATCCAGATCGTTACCAGCGCCCGTTGTGATGTTCTCCTGCGTCAACTCCTCTGCGATCCGGCCGCCAAGTAATATCGCGATCTGGTCGTTAAGATAATCGCGAGAGTAATTGTGCTTGTCGTCCGTGGGAAGCTGCTGCGTAAGCCCAAGTGCCATTCCGCGGGGAATGATAGTCACCTTATGAATGGGATCCGCTTTCGGCAGGAGAACGGCGAGTAACGCGTGACCGGCCTCATGCACCGCGGTAACTTTTTTCTCGTCGTCACTGATGATCATCGAACGGCGCTCCGAACCCATCAGCACCTTATCCTTGGCGAATTCGAAGTCATACATCCGAACGACCTTCTGATTGTATCGGGCCGCGTTTAGAGCAGCCTCGTTGACCAGATTACAGATGTCTGCACCCGAAAACCCGGACGTGCCACGGGCCAGGACATGGGCATCCACGTCGTCAGACAGAGGGATCTTACGGGTGTGCACACCGAGAATACCTTCTCGCCCTTTGACATCCGGCCGATTGACCACGATTCTTCGGTCAAAGCGGCCCGGACGCAGCAAGGCAGGGTCGAGCACGTCCGGACGGTTGGTCGCGGCAACGAGAATAACTCCTTCGTTCGATTCAAATCCGTCCATCTCGACCAGGAGTTGATTGAGTGTCTGCTCTCGCTCGTCATGCCCTCCGCCCAGGCCGGCACCACGATGGCGGCCGACCGCATCGATCTCATCGATGAAGACTATGCATGGCGCATTCTTCTTACCTTGTTCGAACAGGTCGCGGACACGTGATGCGCCGACGCCCACAAACATCTCGACAAAGTCAGAGCCACTGATTGAGAAGAACGGGACATTTGCCTCACCGGCCACCGCGCGAGCCAGTAGCGTCTTACCGGTTCCTGGCGAGCCCATCAGTAAGACACCTTTGGGAATTCGGCCGCCGAGCTTCTGGAACTTCTGAGGCTCTCTGAGGAACTCGATGATCTCCTGAAGCTCCTCTTTGGGCTCATCGACGCCAGCGACGTCTTTAAACGTGACCTTCTTTCCGGTGCTCGAAGAGAGTTTCGCTCGACTCTTACCAAATGACAGCGCCTTGTTGCCACCGCTCTGCACCTGACGCATGAAGAAGATCCAGAACCCGATGATTAGAAGGATGGGAGCCCACGAGTACAGCAAGGTCGCCCACGGACTGCCGGTCGCTTCTCGGGCGGTCACCGCCACATCGCGTTCGACCATGCGATTGACCAACCCCTCGTACTGGGGTGGTGCGTAAGTACGGAATCTACTGCCTCCGGCCAGCTCGCCTGTAATCTCGTTGCCAGCGAGCTCAACGCTTTGCACTTCACCAGCATCCACTTGCCGGAGGAAATCACTAAAGGTCACGGAGTTGTCAACCGCCTGAAACTGCGTTGAGACGTTCCAGATCAGTACTACGACGACAACGAGAACCATCCAAAAAACAAGACTACGCAGGGTCGAATTCACCCAGCTCCTCCTAATTTGTGTGCAGTTTTCTTGCTATCAAGCGTAGCATGCCTTCGGTGTCAGGCGTGATTCTAAATTCGTCTGATACCGAGTGACCCACCACCCAGACGATTCCTCTCTTCTTATCGGCAACAATCGGTATCCTCCGGCGGGATAATCGGTCGACTTTTCGGTCAACAAACAGATCTTGCAGCTTCTTTCGACCACCCAACCCCAGAGGACGGAACGAGTCACCCGGACGCCAGCTGCGAACGACCAAAGGAGCGGTGACCTCTCCCCCCGACACGTATACCGCCTCGCCCTTTGCCAACATCCCTCTAGTCGGAATTACTCCGCTGACCCGCTCAACAGCGACAGTCATCTTGGCCTCCGGAATCTCAACTTCTCCCGGAATCTGCAGCTGGTAAGTGAATCCCGTCACCGGTGTCGAGACTGCGTGTCGAGACGGCGGCAGAGCGATCGTCAAGCATCTGTTCGCAATCGTCACTCGACAACCGGGCAGATCAACTGCCGTCGGACTTCCAGATCCTTTTGCGGCTATCGCGAGGAGCCGCTCGACTTGGTCGAATCCCGCATTGCGACCTGCCACCCGTTCTACGGCACGCATCACGATGCGTCGAGCCAAGGCTACGGGTTGGTTCGAGAGTCCCTCTTGATCCACAACCGCCACACCGTCCGTGTATTTGACGATCTCGGACGCTGCCGCGGTCGCCTGATGTTCCAGCCACTCGGAATCGTATCTCGCGATCTTAGTCTCTCTAACCAATATGTCGACGACCGAGGGAGAAAACTGGCGCTCTAGGAACGGGACCAGCTCGTGTCGGATGCGATTCCGCGTCACGGTGACGTCACGGTTGGTCTCGTCTTCCCGAAACTCTTGCCCATGAGCCGAAAGATACTCGCGAAGCTCGGACGTCAATACGTCGAGCAGTGGACGAACGACATCACCAGAACGGGGATGAATACCTGATAGCCCGGCGGGACCAGCTCCACGGAGCAACCGCAGGAGATAAGTCTCGGCCTGGTCATCCCGTGTGTGGGCCGTCGCGACGCAGTCCGCTTGGAGCGTTGCGACGGCGCGCTCAAAGAACGCGTAACGCTCCCGGTGTCCAGCCTCCTCGATGGAAATACTCTCGCGATTGGCCACAACTGTCACATCAACCCGATCAACTAAGCAGGGCAGCGATAGACGCCCGGCCAACATCCGACAAAACTGCTCATCCGCATCTGCAGCCTCACGGAGCTGATGATTGAGGTGGACCACACCGACAACCTCAAAACTCGCCGTCTCCGCAAGCTCAGAGAGAAGCCGGGTTAACGCGACAGAGTCTGCCCCCCCTGAGAGTGCGACCAATACGCGATCCCCAGAAGCAATCAGCGACTCACGCCGGATCGTCTGCAGGACGCGTTTCTGGAGTGGAATCATGGCGTTTGTATGTTGCCACGAACGCTGCAGCAGAACGAAATAGTGTCGACCGGGTTCGAGTCGCACATCGGCCGAGGCTCCCGAGCGACAATGGGCCGTATTGCGTCTCGGAGAAACTGGTAGATTATCTGGAAACGCACCAGATCGCGCACACCCACGGGGTGCTGTATCACCCGATGGTGCAAGACATGATCGAACACAACCACCGCTCGATGAAGAACGAAAGAGATGGTGCCGGCGCAGGGACTTGAACCCCGGACCTAGCGGATATGAGCCGCTCGCTCTAACCAGCTGAGCTACACCGGCGAAAAATGCGCTCAAGTAACACCCGATTATAGCGCGGCCCTAGGTAATCAGCATCGCATCGCCATAGCTATAGAAACGGTACCGTTGTTTGACCGCCTCAGCGTACGCCTCAAGTAGGAACTCGCGGCCGGCAAACGCTGACGCTAGGCCCAATAGTGACGACCGAGGCAGGTGAAAGTTCGTGAATAGACCGCTGACGACGCGGAAGTCGAACCCAGGACGAATGCAGAGATCGGTCGTGGCCATCATGGGAATCATGCGACCATGGCCTATTCGAGCCACACTCTCGAGAACGCGGGTGGTCGTCGTTCCTACCGCCACGATTCTTCGGCCCTCATCAAGGGCTCTGTTGATCTGATCGGCTGCTTTCCTAGTCATCTCATACTGCTCGGGCGCCACCTGATGATCTTCGACTCGGTCGACCCGGATGGGCTGAAATGTGCCATACCCAACATGCAAGGTCACCGCGGTCTGGTTGATACCGCCCGAGGCGAGGCGTGTCATCAGCTCCGTGGTGAAGTGTAAACCAGCGGTTGGTGCAGCGATTGATCCTCGCACCTTGGCAAAGATGGTCTGATACCGCTCACGGTCGGCTCGGTCGGCTGGGCGCTTAATGTACGGCGGGAGCGGTGTCTGACCAATTCTGTCGACGACGGCGTCGACATCTTGAAGTCCGGTAACATGCAGGCGGACTGTTCGGCGACCGTGAAAATACTCCTCCAGAACCTCAAGTTGAAGCTGTTCGTCCCCTTCGCCAAACGTCGCTCGCGCCCCGACCTTCATCTTCTGCCCAGGGTGAACCAGGACATCCCACCGAGCTTCATCAAGGCGAGTAAGGAGCAGGCATTCGACGGTGCCACCACTCGGATCGCGCCGGCCGAGTAGGCGCGCCGGAAACACCCGTGAATCATTGACGACCAAGAGATCGCCGGATTTCAAGAGACGAGGCAGTGCATCGACACGGCGATGGGTCCGAGTCTTCGTGGCACGATCGAGGTGCAGGAGACGAGACCGATCGCGCGACGACAATGCCTCCTGGGCGATCAACTCAGTTGGAAGAACGAAATCGAGGTCAGAGACCGGAGTGGACAAGACCAGAGCTCAAGTAGTCGGGAGTTCGACTCCTTTCTACTAATACGCCCACCGCAACAGGACAGCGCCAACCGTGAATCCGGCACCCACAGACGTCAAGAGAACGCGGTGCCCTTTCTTTAGACGCCCTGCGGCGATAGCATCAGATAACGCCAGCGGAATGGTCGCTGCAGTCGTATTCCCGAAACGTTCAATATTAATCACGATCTTGTTCCGGTCGAGTCCAAGACGGTCTGCGGCGCTCTCTATAATTCGACGGTTTGCTTGATGGGACACAAACAGATCGATCTCGTCGACCCCGAGGCCGTTCTGCATCAAGACCTTTTCGCAAATCTCTTCGGTCTTGCGAACGGCAAACTTGAAAACCGTTGCACCATCCTGGTGAACGTAGTGCATTCGCTTCTCGACCGTTTCGTGAGAGGCTGGCCGGAGGCTGCCACCCGCAGGCATACACAAGGCGGGTCCACCGGTGCCATCGATCTCGTGGGCAAAATCGACGAGTCCCAAGCCTTCGTCGGTCGCGGGCGAGACGATAGCCGCGCCAGCGCCATCACCAAAAATGATACAAGTCGTGCGGTCCTGGTAGTCGATGATCGACGACATCACGTCGGCCCCGATTACGAGGGCGTGGTCGTGAGACCCACTCCCTACCATCTGAGCCGCCGTAGTCAGGGCGTACGTGAAACCGGAGCACGCTGCGCCGAGATCGAATCCCCATGCGTTGACCGCCCCGATCTTGGACTGGACAAGGCAAGCGGTGCTCGGAAAGAGCATGTCTGGCGTGGTGGTCGCCACCACAATTAAGCTGATGTCTTTAGGGCTCAGACCGGCCTGGGCGATCGCCGACAGCGCCGCCTCCTTCGCCAAGTCTGAGGTCGCCACGCCGGGTTCAACGATATGGCGTTCTCGGATTCCGGTCCGCTTGAGAATCCATTCGTCTGAGGTATCCACCATCTTCTCAAGATCGGCATTGGTGAGCACGCGTGGTGGAACATAGGTCGTTAGCGCCGCTATCCTTGCCTGCCGCAACGTTCCGCTTCCCGCCAGTCGCCTTCCTTGTCCCGTAATTGTCACTCGCGCGTGCCTCTACCTCTGCACCGGTCGGAGCCAGGTATCGTCGATCATGGAATGCCGATAATACTCCGACTCACCACAGTCGCGAGTTGCGCTCGGGAGCCGGCAGGCCGAAGTAGTCGTAGGCTCGCGGCGTGGCGACCCGACCCCGCGGGGTGCGGTCAAGAAAGCCCGCCTGAATCAGAAAGGGCTCGTAAATGTCCTCGATGGCCTCTTTCTCTTCACTGATCGCTGCGGCCAGACTGTTGAGACCAACGGGTCCACCTCCAAATTTTTCGATGATGGCCATTATGAGTCGCCGGTCCGATTCGTCAAAACCATTGTCATCAACCTCGAGCATCACCATGGCGCTTCTTGCCACCTCGACGTCGATGGTGCCGTCGGCTCGCACTTCTGCATAGTCACGAACTCTGCGGAGGAGTCGATTCGCCACCCGCGGTGTTCCACGGGACCGATGGGCGATCTCATGGGTGGCCCGATCGTCAATCTGGACTTGGAGGATGCGAGCAGAGCGCAGCACGATCTCATGCAGATCGTCATCGTTGTAGAAATCGAGTCTGTGGACGATGCCGAAACGGGCTCGGAGCGGTGACGTGAGGAGTCCCGCACGTGTCGTTGCCCCGATCAGTGTGAAGCGCTGTAACGGCACCTTGACCGACCGCGCTCCTGGCCCTTGGCCGATCATAATGTCGAGTTCGTAGTCCTCCATGGCCGGGTAGAGGATCTCCTCGATCACTGGACTCATCCGATGGATTTCGTCGATAAACAACACTTCTCGCTCTTTGAGATTAGTCAGCAACGCGGCGAGGTCTCCGGGCTTCTCTAGCACAGGTCCGGCAGTCGCGCGAACCGGCACACCGAGTTCCTGCGCGACGACATACGCTAGGGTCGTTTTCCCGAGCCCAGGCGGACCGTACAACAGGACGTGGTCCAACGCTTCGTTGCGGTTCCGAGCGGCGGTGATCGACACGGTGAGATTTTCGCGAACGCGGTCCTGCCCGATGTAGTCGTTGAACGTACGCGGTCGTAAACCCGCCTCGTACTGGGCCTCGTCCTCAGTCTTCACTGAACTAACTATCCTGTCTGCTGACATGACCGTTACTTGGCCAGCTCCCTGAGAGCCTGGCGCAAGACATACTCGAAGCCTTCCGCCCCGGGTGCCGACCTGAGTGCCGCCTCGACCGCTCGCTCTGCGAGCGGTCTATGGTATCCAAGGTTGAGTAGAGCCGACAGGACATCGTCTCGGAGTTCGCCGTCGGAAGAACCGACTTCTATGGTATTCGTTTCAACATCTAGGACAGCAGGTAGCCTGTCTTTAAGCTCCAACCCGATCCGTTCTGCCGTCTTCTTCCCGACTCCGGGAATTTTGGTAAGCCGAACGATGTCGCCTGCCCGAACGGCACGAACCAACTCCGGGGGCTCGATCCCGGACAGCACGGCAAGCGCGAGTCGTGGACCGACCCCACTGATGGTTATGAGTCGCTCGAACAGATCCAGTTCGAGCCGACTGGCAAATCCAAACAGGGCCAGCGCGTCCGCTCGGACATGGGTATGGACCCGAAGCGAGACGTCAGACCCGACGTCCCCCAAGCCATAAAAGGTCGACAACGGAACCTGGAGCTCATAGCCAATACCCTGAACATCGACAACCAGCCGGTTGGGTTGTTTTTCGGCAAGCTGACCACGGAGCGACCCAATCATGATGAGCTTCGATCCCTCGGTGAATACTTTCGCCAGGTTCGAGGCGCTGGCGCTTCCGGTCTGTTCTTGGCAATCTCGATCTGAACCACTCCCTGAAGGTGCGCATGACAGACAGCCACGGCGAGCGCGTCCGACGCATCGAGCGGTGAGGGTTGCTCGTCCAAACCAAGCAACAGCGTCACCATCTCTTGAACCTGATGTTTCCCGGCTCGGCCGTACCCGACCACCGCCTGCTTCACCTGAGTGGGCGTGTACTCGGCAACAGGCAGGCCGGCCTGTGATGCAGCCAGCAACACCACCCCTCTCACATGACCGAGTTTGGAAGCGCTTCGAGCATTCTTGGCGTAAAACAAATCCTCAACCGCTACTGCCTCTGGACTGTGCTTAGACAACAACTCGGCCAGGCCCGTATGCAGGAACAATAGCTTCTCGGCGAATTGGAGACGTGTGGGAACAGAGAGCGCCCCAGAGGCCACAGCGCGGTGCCGGCTTCCAGACGTCTCAATACAGCCATAGCCGGTGCGGACGGAACCGGGGTCAACCCCGAAGATTCTCACGCGAGCGAGGCCTCGATCTCCTTGGTGTCGATATCGCTATTTGACCAGACGTGTTGCACATCATCCTGGTCTTCAAGGATGTCCATCAGTTTAAGTAACTGCTGAGCCTGCTTCCCTTCGACTTTGACTTGGTTCTTGGGCAACATAGCGATCTGTGCGGTCATCACCTCCCCGCCGACCGCTTTGATCGCGCTGAGCACGTGATCGTGTGCTCCGGGCCGGCTTATGACCTCCCAATGGTCACCGTCGTCTTCGAAATCATCCGCACCCGCGTCGATCGCTGCGGTCATGAGGGCTTCCTCATCGGCACCGGCTTTCTCGATCACGATGTAGCCCCGTTTGTCGAACATCCATGCAACGCTGTTGGTGGTCCCGAGATTACCACCATGCTTAGAGAGCATATGTCGGATCTCTCCGACCGCTCTGTTTGTGTTGTCCGTCACCACCTCAATCAACATGGCCGCACCACCAGGCCCGTACGCCTCATAGGTTATTTCCTCATACTCGACACCTGGCTCTTCACCTGTACCTCGCCGGATCGCGCGTTTAATATTGTCAGCCGGCATGTTCGCTGCCTTGGCGTCGCCGATCACGGTCCGGAGACGAGGATTGCTGTCGGGGTCGCCACCACCATGGCGAGCCGCGACGGTAATCTCTTTGATGATTCGAGTGAACAACTGGCCACGCTTGGCGTCGGCGGCACCCTTCTTGTGTTTAATGGAAGCC
>Ga0315338_1003041_pt1 | contig 15314 bp, 9 predicted proteins | sample ASW8metaG_FD_204518 | JGI IMG/M metagenome (GOLD analysis project Ga0315338, IMG submission 204518) | Ammonia-oxidizing marine archaeal communities from Monterey Bay, California, United States - ASW #8 | ecosystem: Environmental > Aquatic > Marine > Coastal | place: USA: California | collected... | reverse complement strand
ACACGCCGTCGGGCAGCGCGATGGTGTCGGCATTGGCGGACTGAATCCGCTGCATCGTTCGCTCGAGCGAGATGTGGGCGCCGGGCACCTCCAAGGATGCCTCCGTTGCGTCCAATGCGGCCTTCCATGCAGCGACCGCTTCGTCATCGGCAAGGGTCGGGAACGTCGTCGCCAGCATGCCGTCGCTGGTCAGCACCCGCAGGGCCGCGATGCCACCACTGAGCAGCGGACTGAGTCCGACAGATTCAACATGCTCGGTGACTGCAATCTGCAGCGAGGCCGCGGCGGTCCTGAGGTCCGCGTCCCGAACCTCGTCCTTCCAGCGACTGTCCAGCCGTGGGCTGTACTCGGCCTTGACTTCGTCGCCGCGGCTGCGGTGAAAGTCGACATATCGACGATGGAAGTCGGCGAATTGGTATCGCCGCAGGAGTTTCATTTGATCGGACACGGTCTCGTAGGCGGCCGTCAAGCGGCCCCACGCATCGTGCCGGCCGGTGTCTTCGTACACCGCCCGCAGTCGAAGCAGTCCTTGCTGGGCGTAGAACAACTGCCCAGCGGCCCGCCACTCAGTCACGGCCGCTTCGGCATCGGCGAGCACCGATTGAACCTGCGGGTCCGCAAAGGGTGCCGCGAGGCTTTGCGACAGCGTCTGGAGTTCAAGCACCAAGCGAAGCGACTCGAGCAGATCTTGCTCGGCCTGAGCCGTGAGCATTTCGGCGCGGGCCTTGGCCATCCGCGCCGTCACGTAGGCGGCGTCCTCTTCCTCATGGGCTTGCCAGAGTCTCACGTGTTCCAGAAATGCAGCCCGCGCATCTGGGGCCACGCCCGCCGACGCGGGCGCGTCCAACAACGTATCGAGGTCGGCGCGGTCACCGTCGATCGCGGCCGTCCACACATCGTCCGCCCAGGCCCGCGCTTCCGGTGAGGCCGGCCGGGCCGCTGCGGGCGCAACCAACCCTCCGAGCATCAAAACCAGCATGCCAAGACGGGTAGGCGTGAATCGTTGCGTCATGTGTGGTGTCCTGTGCTGAGTATCGGACGGAGCGTGGCTGGCGGCACAATGATGCCGCTGGAAGGGAGAATCGGTCCGTTTGGGTGATCGATTCATGAAACCCTTCAAGTCGATGCTCATGGGCAGTACGCCACGCTACGCCTGCGGCAGGCCACGGTTCGGGAGCCCCCTATACTCGGCTCGTGCCAGAAGAATCCGCATTCTGGATCCAACTAGCCGCCATTCTGGTGGTTGTGTGCCTCGGTGGGCTGATTGTGATTCTGGTTCTGGCCGCAATGCTGCGGCGAGCCGCCCGGCGGCGCACGAAGCCCGGGGCTGGCCCGCAGGGGCCGGATCCATGGTTTGAGTCGGCCAAACGGCTGCAGGACGAGTCGGATCAGCGGCCGTGAGCACGGGCCCGCCGGCGGAGGGCATCGATTGAGCCCTGCGGCGCCGAGAGCATCTCGGCCTGATCAAGACACCGGGCTGCGGCTAGGCGATCTCCCGCCGTGAGGTGCGCATCGGCCGCCCACAACGCAAACATCCACGCATCGGTGCGATGGGCGTTGGCTGCAAAGCAGGCAGACCACGCATCGGCCACCCGGTCAGGACGCCCCAAGGCCTCCCAGCATCTGGCCAGTTCCGTCGCGACCTGCTCGCTCGCCCGCTGCTGCGCGGACAAGCCGAACAACACTTCAACCCCGCGTGAGGGGCCACCCAGAATGCGATGCATGCGAGCCTGCACCACGCGAACGGCCGGCCCGAACGAGCCGCACGACAGCGCCGTACTCATCGACGCATAGGCCGCTTCTTCGCGGCCAGCAATCGCCTCGAGCAGAGCCACAGAGGCATGCGCCTCGGCAATGCGGTCGTCAAGTGCAATGACGCGATCAAGAAGCTGGCGTGCTTCCTCGGGGTGAGACTCAAACACCAATTGAGCCAAGCAAAGTGGCGGCCGTGGGTCATCGGCATCAAGGGCCATGGCCGCCCTGAACCAAGCGGCCGACTGTTCCGTGTCGCCAGCCATGTGCGCCGTGTTGGCAGCACTCTGATGAAGACCCGCGACGTCCGGAGCCAACTCCGTCGCAATCCGATAGGACGTAACGGCGGAGGCAAGTTCCACGTCGGCATGAGCCATTAGCCCTTCGTCCCGCAACCGCAACGCCTCATGCAGATGAATCCGAGCCGTCAGGTCGTGCACCCGCCAGTTGCCGCCATCCTGCGCTCGCAGTGCCGCCGCCACGATGGCGGCTTCCTCGACCTTGGCATAGGCCAACAGCAACTCACCCCGGTCAAGCGACGCCGGCGCGGAAGTGTCCGCGCCGACATCGGCGGAGTCGCCGCATCGCACCCCACCCATGCAGACCACGGCCACCAGCATCGAGTTGAGCACACTCGTCGGTATCATGTTGCGATGTCCACTGTCCACTCCAACGATTCACTGCCTCGCTCGTACAGCCCGGCCGAGTCGGAGCCGCAGATCCGGTCGATGTGGCAGGATGCGGGGCTCGGCCACGCCGAGGTGCCAGAAGCCGGCACGCCATGTTATTCGATCGTCATTCCCCCGCCCAATGTGACAGCGGCCCTGCATCTTGGACATGCCCTGAACAACACCCTGCAAGACATTCTGGTGCGGTATCACCGCATGCGAGGGCAGGTGACGCTGTGGATGCCCGGAACCGACCACGCTGGCATCGCCACGCAGGCCGTGGTGGAAAAGCGATTGATGCAATCGGGCAAGCGGCGGACAGACATGAGCCGCGAGGACTTCGTGGCTCTCACGCAGGAGTGGAAGGACGAATACGAGCAGGTCATTCTCGGGCAACTTCGAGAACTTGGCGCCAGTTGTGACTGGGCGCGAACTCGCTTCACGATGGACCCGGTCTGCACCGCCGCTGTGCGGCATGCCTTCTTCACGCTCTTCGAGGATGGGTTGATCGAGCGTGGCAAGCGACTTGTGAACTGGGACCCGGCCACCCAGACCGCCTTGGCGGATGATGAAGTGGAGATGGAAGAGGTTGTGGGACACATGTGGTATCTCCGCTATCCACTCGAAGATGACAGTGGCCACGTCACGGTCGCGACCACCAGGCCCGAGACCATGCTCGGCGACACCGCTGTGGCGATGAACCCCAATGACCCACGCGCGGCAACACTTCGCGGCCGCTTCATCACGCTGCCCATTGCGGGCCGCCGCATTCCGATTGTCGAAGACGACTACGTCGTCATGGCCGGAGACGGCGACGATCCGAAAGCCAAGTATGCCACCGGCTTCCTCAAGGTGACGCCCGCGCACGACCCCAACGACTGGGACATCGGCCAACGCCACGACCTTCCCACGATCAACATCATGGGACCGGACGGAGCCATCTCGGATCGGCACGGATGGGAGGACGTCTCTGACGAAGCTCGCCGCTTCGTGGGCATGAGCCGCGAGGATGCCCGCGAGGCCGTCGTCGCCTGGTTCAAGACTGCCGGACTGCTTGAAGAGATTCGGCCCTACACCCACAGTGTCGGTCACTCCTACCGCTCGCATGTGCCCATCGAACCGTGGCTCAGCGACCAGTGGTACGTGCGGGTGACCGATGACCGCCTGCGGGGCGAAGCACTGCGGGCCATGGCCCCGAGCCAGGCGCAGGACGTCATTCCAGAACGTGCCAGTGGCCCCCGCGAAGGCGACGGCGGCATTACGTTCACCCCGGCCCGATATGCCCGGACGTTTGAGATGTGGCACCAGAACCTTCGCGATTGGTGTATCAGCCGGCAGTTGTGGTGGGGCCACCGCATTCCTGTCTGGACCTTGGAGCAACCACTGCCCGACGGTCTCCCCGCAGCACCCCTTTCGACACCGCCGCCCCAGTGCGGGCTACCCATGTGCGATGTGTCCGACGCCGACCTGTGCATACGCCTCACCGCCGATCCAAGTGAACGCGTGGTCAAGATCCTCGCATGCGTCAATCGCGACCGGGAAGATCTTGAGCAGCAACTCACCAACGCGGGCTTCGCTCAGGATCCCGACGTCTTGGATACATGGTTCTCATCGGCGATCTGGCCCATGAGCACCATGGGCTGGCCCGACCCCTCCGCCTTCCCCGAAACCGAAGGCCTGCTCGATGCCTTCAATCCGACCGACGTGCTCTGCACCGCCCGCGAGATCATCACGCTGTGGGTCAGCCGCATGGTGATGTTCAACCGGTACTTCCTGAATGGACGCCTGCCCTTCCGCGAAGTCTCCATCCACCCGATGGTGCAGGATGGACATGGCCAGAAAATGAGCAAGTCGCTCGGGAACGGCGTCGATCCGCGGGACATCATTCACTCACATGGCACCGATGCCTTGCGGTTTGTCATGGCTCAGATTGCCACCGAGACCCAGGACGTGCGGCTGCCCGTCGACATGATCGACCCGCACTCGGGCGAGGTCTTCGTGCCCGAATACATCACGACCGGGGCCGGCAAACTGGTCGCGGCGCCCATCCAGAAGAGTCCAACCGACCCATCCAGCGAGATGCTGACCGTCTACGGTGCCTACATTGGCGAGACCGCGTCCGAAGCACGGCCACTGGCCAAGAACACCTCCAGCCGCTTCGATGTCGGACGAAACTTTGCCAACAAAGTCTGGAATGCCGCCCGCTTCGCAATGAGCAAGGTTGAATCGCCCAAACCCATTTCCGATTGCTCAAGCCTCTCGCTGGCCGACCGCTGGATGCTCTCTCGCATCGCCGCGGCCACCACCGCCATCGGCGAAACCATCGAGCACTACCGATTCAACGCCTGCACCGAAGCCATCTATGACATCCTCTGGCGGGACTTCTGCGATTGGTATCTCGAGGCCGTCAAGCCCACGATCGGCCGCGACCACCGGCAACAGCAGGTCATGTGCTCGGTACTCGACGCCATCCTGCGGCTCCTGCATCCGGTGTGCCCCTTTGTGACCGAGGCCATATGGCCGCACCTGCGGGCGCTGGGCGATCGGAGCCTGCCCGGACTGGAACTGCCGGACTCGAAGACGGTGGCCATGGCCGCCTGGCCGGTGGTGGACCCCACGCTGCTGGACGCCGAAGCCGAGCGCGACACGACGCGACTGCAAGCGTTGGTCACGAACATCAGGCGCGCCCGCTCAGACAACGACGTGCCGACCAAGGCCCCCATGACGATGCTCGCCCCTCCGGTGATGCTCACGCTTGCGTCACAGTCGGCCGACGTGCTGGCCGGCATGTGCCGCATTGAAAAGGTCGAGCCGTGCCCCGACGAGCGGCCCGCCGCCGCCATTGCCTTCGCGATAGACGGCGAGGAAGTCTTACTGGTTCTGGCCGGCACAATCGACGCCGGGGTCGAGCGGACCAGATTGCGCGCCAAGGCGAACGAACTGACACAACGGGTGGCCTCGATGAACGGCCGCCTCAGCAACGATGCCTACATCCAGAAGGCGCCGCCCCACCTAGTCGAGGACACCCGCGCCCAATTGAGCCAGGCCCAAGCCGACCTCGATGCGACCATGACAGCCATTGAGGCCCTTGGATGAGAGCGAGCATGCTCATCTCCGCGCTGCTCATCGGCTGCAGCAGCCAAGTCCCCCGCGACATCCTGCTTGGCAGCATCGATCAGACCCCCCCACCACCCTGCGGCGAGGCCGCGGTGATTGAGCCGTGGACCTGCATGGGCTTCGACGGCCTGTGCATCCGCACGAGGCGATGGGACATCTGCACCACGATCATGCAGCCAACACTCCACGCCAGACTGCCGGTCGCGCTGGAAGCGGCACTTGCCACCATGCGGGCCGAACTCGACACGCCGGACTTCAAATTGCCAGAACCACAACAGACCATGACGACCTGCCTCCTGAGTGATCGCAGGCAATGGTCCAACCTGGCCAAAGCCATACTGCCAGCGCAAGCCGTCGCCATGCAGGGGCTCGGACGCGGCGGCTTCACCTCACAGGGCGTCGCCTTGCTCTACGACATTGACCAGCGCAGCCACTGCCGCGACACCATGGCCCTAGCACTGCACGAAGGCTGGCACCAATATGTGCAGATGGCGCTGCCTGGCCAGTTGCCGCCCTGGGTCGACGAAGGACTCGCGACGGTCATGGAAGGCTTTCGTCTGTTGCCCGATGACCTTGAAATTGATCACGCCGCCAATCGGCAACGCCAACGACGCGCCTGGTGGATGCTCCGCCGCGGACGCATGAAGTCGATGAGCGACTTTGCAGACGACGATCCACACGCGGCCATGGACCGCGGGCAATCGGCGCTGCTGGACTACTACGGCCAAGCGTGGGCGACCATGCGTTTCATGCTCGCCGATCCTGATCGAGCCAGCCGCGTCAAAGCCATTGTCGAGGCCGCGGCGGCGGGCCGTGACATGACCAGCGGCGGATTGGATGACCCAGGACTGGACGCAGCGTTTCGCCAGTGGTGCGCTGCGTCGCTCCGCCCCAGTTGGTGGCGATGAGCCTCTATACTGGCTGGGCTCGCCATGAACGACCCATCGCCCATGACACCGACCTTCGAGCCACCTCAGATTCGGACCGCGACCGATCAGGACATCCCCGTCCTGCGGGAGTTGTTCGAGGCCGGCGTCATTGAGAGCCAGGTCCGCGGCAACGACACGGGCGCCGACATCGAACAACTGCAGGATGCCTATTTCAGCGAGCCCGCCCAAGGCGGATTCTGGGTTGCCACCCGCGACGACGAAATCGCCGGCATGATTGGCGTACAGCGACTGGATGACTCAGTCGCCGAAATGCGCCGACTGCGGGTCAGGCCCCAGTTTCGCAGACAGGGCATCGCGACGGCCCTGATGACCCACGCCATTCGGTTCTGCCGCGACCACGACTTCCTCAAGGTGGTCCTCGACGTCCGCGTTGAACGCCAACCCGCCATCCAGCTGTTCGAAAAGTGCGGCTTCTACCTCGCCCGAACCATAGAGCAGGAGGGACGGCGGACGCTGGACTTCTTCGTCGACCTCTACTCCGATCCGAAGTAGGCTCGGATCGGAAGTCCCCGCCCCCGGAATCCGACCCCCCCCTCGGGTGACACACCCCACGAACCGCATCGCACCGATTTTCCTTGCCAGCGTGTGCGCATCGCCGCTCGATGCCGCCACGTCCCTGAGTGATCTGGTGATGTGGGAGACCGCGGCGCCGCTGGGCGGCTCCGTGTTGCCTACTGTTGGCTAGGGCAAACTGCAGACGCCCCAATGCTCAAGAAGCTGTAGGAGATCTCCCACATCAACCACGCCGCTGTCGTCGAAGTCGGCATTGGCATCAGCTTGGCCATAGACATCGAGCAGCGCCTGCAGGTCTGCCACCCCGACCGATGTACCGCCGGTGATCGCCCACTGACAGGAGCCACCCTCACAGAGGGTGTCCAGACTCATCACGCCGCTGTTGCCGGGGTCCAGATAGGCGGACACCTCCGACCACGACGCCGCGATGGACTTGCCATACCAGTCCGGGTCGGTGGGCGCCGCGCAGAAAGACTCGCCGCCAAACAACTGCCCGATGATCTGATGCTCGCCGTTGAAGAGCGGGGCACCCGATGAGCCCGGCTCGGTGACCCCCTGCGACCACACGACCTCCCAGAATGTGTCTGAATAGACAGGGTCAGGGTCGTGCGTCACGGTGGCCGGAATCGAGATGCGTTTTTCAGCAGTGTTGGGATGATGAATGCCCGATCCGACGGTGGGCAACGAGGTACTGCGGGACCATCCGGCAAACGACACGCCGTAACTCGCAGGCGGGCTCGATGTAAGCTCCAGCAGCGTAAAATCGGTGTCCGCGCTCTCCGCAAGCGCCGTGGTGCCGCTACTGGTCTGAGCCAGCCCCCCATCACCGGCCGCTGCGCTCTCGCCGCTGCCCGGCGTGCGGCACGTCGAGTTCTCGTAGTTCCAGTAGATCACGACCGATTGATCGTTGGCGGTTGTCACGCCACAGTGCTGGGCCGTCAGGAAATACGGCGTCTGGTCTTCGCTGGTGTTATTGATCATGGCCCCAGTGCAGGCCCATGAGCCGTCGACGGTATAGACGCCCACCGATGGGATCTCGCAGGACCAGTCATCTCCCTGCGAGCACGCGACATCAACGTTGCAGGCATCCGATGTGTGCGAGGCGCCCCCTGCGCCGGCACGCAATCCGCGATAGCCCTCGTTGATAGCCGCCAGCGAGACCCCGTCCGCCAATGCCTGCCGCTGATCTGCGTCAACGACACACGCAATGACGACTTCATCCCCCCACACAATCCGGCTCCAGTATTGTCCTTCGCTCAGCGGCGTCTGGTCGGTCAGCGTGTCGGTGACGTCGCTTCCATCCAACGAGGAAATCGTCATCGAAGCCGATGATGGCAGCGCCAACCGCTCGAACCCAAAGTTGAGATGCGCCGCGCCCGGTGAAAAAACCAGAATACGCCACATCATGCGGCCATCATCCAGATACTCCCACGTCCCGCTGGTGCGTGGCTCGACACGGACCGCATTGGGGACCGCAATTCGCACCGGTGCCCCCTTGGCAGCGCGGGCCGCGTCTTGCCGATCAAGCAGGTCGTAGTCCAAGCCAGGCATGGTGATCACTTGAATGGACGCCAAGGGCAGCCGGCCATCCCGCGGGGGCATCCCCATGGCTGGGGCGAGCACGCTGCTGATGGCGACTGCGATACCTGCGTGGAACATCGTGAGGTTCATGGTGTTCATGGTGGCCCCTCATCAAAGCTGGCCTCAGTGTACGAATGAAGCGGCCTGAGCGGGATCGAAAAACCAGCTTGCGGGCCGAGACGGCACGCCCCATGGTCATCATGCCCTCACTCCCTGCTGGTAGGACTCCGAGATCACACACCAACCACGCCGCGTGCACCCCCCTTATGAAGGCGGCCGTCAGCAACATCGCCGCACATCCGTAGATCGCGGGCGGTCTCCCCAAGACGGAGATGGGGCGGCATGTGGACGTCCCGCCCGATACATGCTCCAATACGCCACAGGTGCCCTGAACACTCCTCATAGAAGACCACATGAATTTGAAGCGCTTCATTCAGGTTCGCCCCGCCGCCACGATGATGATGCTGTCGCTCGCAGGCTGCGTGCTGTGTGCTGGGTGCAAGTCAGCCCAAAAGGCACCATCTGAGTTTTCCGAGATCATCCATCTGGGCAACACCTTCCTCGCCGAGGGTGACACCCCGCTGGGCATCCTCGCCTGGGTCGGGCTCCTCACGAGCATCGTCGGGCTGATCGCCTTGGCCTTCACGAAGGGGACGAAGGGCGGCTTGGCGCTGCTGATCGGGCTTGGGCTGCTCGTTCTCAACCTCGCCATGGACCGGCCCGACGGCTGGTTGCTCATTCCCCTCCTGCTCGTCATTGCGGGCATTGCCAGCCTGTACACCTACGGAATTGTGCGGCGCCGACAACTCGCCGCAGCACCAGCCACGCAGGAGTCCGGAGAATCGCTGCCGGAAGCGGCAGGGGTCGGAACCTGCGAAGACACCAAAGTACAGTTCGCCCGCCAAGTGCCAAAATGGCTGGTGGCGCTGGTCGGCGTCCTACTGACGTGCTCGTTGGTGCTGAACGTCATCGCGCTACTGCCAAACGTCGCCTTCATTGAAATGTTCGGTGTGATAATGTCCGGCCCGTACTCGATTCTCGATGTGGTCGGCATGTTGTGGGAAGCCGGTCTCTATCCACTCGCCTTTCTGGTCATTGGATTTTCCGTCATCTTCCCCCCAGTGAAGATCGGCTTGGCATCCTGGGCCTTCCTTCGACCCATGACAGCGCCGGGACGGCAGCGGCTGCTCGGCACGCTCGGTCAACTCGGCCGATGGTCGCTACTGGACGTTTTCGTCGCGCTGCTGCTGCTGATTATTACCAGCAAGCAGACGTTCACCGGCACGACGGTCAGCATCGGGCTGTACGCCTTTCTCGGAGCCATCGTCCTGAGCATGAGTTCGGTGGCGTTGATGCAGGAATTCAACCGTCCACTCCATCGCTCGGCCCCGCGTCCACCCGAACCGGCGCCAACCTGGCAGCGTCCAATGCTGCTGCGAGCCGGCCTGCGGGCATGGATCATGCTCCCGCTGTTGTTCATCGCGATCATGTGTCTCGAGATGGCCGTCAACCTGCCGCTGTTTCAGATTGACCGTTTCGGCCTCATGAGCAACACGTGGAGCCTGTGGGGCGCCATCGCCGAGTTGCAGAGCGAGAGCCTAGGGTTCTTCGCCGGGTTCATGCTGTTCTTCCTCCTGATCGCGCCAGCGATCCTAGTCATCATTGCAATCTTGGTGCTGCTGCTGCCGATCGGCCAGAAACTACAACGATGCCTCTACGTCGCGATGCATCACGTCTACGAATGGTGCATGCTCGACGTGTTTGCCCTGGCGATGCTGCTGTACCTCAGCGAAGAACGCAACTTCGCCCACCTCGACCTCAAGGCCGGGATCTGGTATCTCTTCTGCGCGATGGTGGTCTTCCACTTGGTGATGTACGCCACGGTCTACCTGGTCCGCCGGGAGACCGGCCTTGAGCCAGAGGTTGACGAGAACTACATGTCGGCGGCCTGGTTTACTAAACAGACTCAGATCACAGCAGGAATGCTGCGCAAGGCAGCTCATCCAGATCGCAAGACGATGCGAGTTCGGTCGATCGACAAAGGGAAGGGAAACAAGCGTTACCACGAGGGGGATGCCCGAAGAGCTTGGCCAGAGCGATTTGAGTAGACGACCGAAGCGGGCGAGTAGTCCCCCACCACCTCCCCGCTACTTGACTTCATCGTCTGAACACCATGCCAGGAATTCTCACTGAAACAGATCTGCACCTTGTGCGCCTGCATGGACGGGTGGAGGAGATCGACGGAATCACCGTTGTCCGGGTCCCGGACAATCCCGGCTACCGTTGGGGCAACTGCCTGTATCTTCCCGCCCCCCCTGCTCCAGATGAGCTGGTCGGGCTCATCCAGTTGGCACGCACTGTCTTTGCAGATCAGCCTGGCAGCACGCATGTCATGCTTCGGTGGGATGGCGACCCTGTCCCGACTGAACTCGCGGAGCACGCCGAGACGCTGGGTATGCGCATCGATTCGGGACAGGTCATGCGTACAAGCACGCTGGACAGCGTGCGGGATTCCGGTGTCGAGGTCCGTCCCATTGACATGGAACTGAACTGGGCAGACATCGTCGCCATCAACATCGCCTGCGACCCGGAGGAAATCGGCGGCGTCCCCGACTACATCGCCTTCAAGGAAGGCCTTCGCCGGGCATGGCAGGCCTGGGTGCAATCCGGTGATGCCGTCTGGTGGGGCGCGTTCATCGATGATCGGCTCGTCGGGCAGGCGGGGATGGTGCACTGCCCGGGCAACCGAGGCCGGTACCAATCGATTGAAACACATCCCGAGTTCCGACGTCGAGGCGTCTGCACGTCACTGGTCTCTGTCATGGGCAACCTGGCGCTGCAGGAATCGTGGTGCGACACCCTGCTGCTCGGCGTCGACCCCAAGGGGATTGCAGTTCATATCTACGGCAGTCTCGGGTTTACCCTCGGCAGCTGGCAAAACGGGCTGGTCATCAAGGGTCACTTAGGCGCCAGTTGCTGACACTCGCCAACGGCCTTGGCCCCGCAACACCGAGCCTGCTGTACCCTGAGGCGTGATGAGCGATCAACCGCCCAATCAAGATCCAGGTGACCACCAGCCCGGATCTCCGTCGCCGGATTCCAGCGACGCTGATCATGTGAAGACTGTCCTCGGCGGAGGTCCTCTGAAGACCGAGGCATCGCAGCCATCACAACTACAATCGTTGATCGGCAAGAAGATCGGCCGTTACACCATCAAGTCGATCATCGGCTCCGGCGGCATGGGCACCGTCTTCCAAGCCCAGCAGGAACAACCCCGGCGACGGGTTGCCATCAAGATGATGAAGCGGGGCATCACGTCCCGCTCTGCTCTGCGACGCTTCGAGTTTGAGTCGCAGTTGCTCGCCCGACTCCAGCACCCAGGCATTGCGCAGGTCTACGAAGCCGGTACTCATGACGACGGCGCTGGTGGAGTGCCGTACTTCGTCATGGAGTACATCCCCAACGCCAAGACGCTCACGGAGTATGCAGCGGACAAAGATCTGGGAACCCGCGATCGGCTGGCGATGTTCTCAAAGGTCTGCGACGCGGTGCAGCACGGTCACCTCAAGGGGATCGTTCACCGAGATCTCAAGCCCGACAACATTCTGGTGGATTCATCCGGCCAGCCCAAGATCATCGACTTCGGCGTGGCCCGCAGCACCGACTCGGACATGGCGGTCACCACCCTGCAGACCGACATCGGGCAACTGGTGGGGACGATCCAGTACATGAGCCCGGAGCAGGTCGAGGCCGATCCCAACGACATCGATGCCCGCAGCGACGTCTACGCCCTGGGCGTGATCCTCTATGAACTACTCACCAACTCGCTGCCCTACGACGTGGCCGAGGCCGCGATCCACGAGGCGGTTCGGATGGTGCGGGAAGAAGAACCGACCAAACTCTCCACGATCGACCGGCACCTGCGTGGCGACGTGGAGACGATCGCGTTGAAGGCCCTGGAGAAGGATCGAGATCGCCGCTACCAGTCGGCCACCGCGTTGGAGGAAGACATTCGGCGGTATCTGGATGGCGACCCGATCGCAGCGAGGCGTCCCACGGCCTGGTATCACATGAAGCGGTTCGCACGGAGGCACAAAGTGCCAGTGATCCTCGTGGCCTTGTTCATGCTTCTGCTCATAGGGGCCACCGGGGTCTCGCTGGTCCTCATGAACGATGCGCTCAACTGGAAAGCGAAGGCTATTCGCATGCGGGATCAGGCCCTGCAGGGGCAGCAGCTTGCAGAGCAGCAGACTCTCGCAGCTGAAGAGGCCCGGGAAGTGGCCGAGCAGGCTCAAGCGGAGGCGCTCCAACAGGCCTATCTCGGAAATCTGCGTGCCGCATCAGCGGCCGTCGATCGCCACGAAGTCGTGGACGCCAATCGCCGATTAGAGGCAGCCCGCGTTGCTCACGGCAATCCGTCCGCTGATGGCATGCCGTTCGAGTGGCGACACCTCGCTGCCTCGAACGACCATGCAGGCCGCACTATTCCAACCACAGCAGGGGTAGTCCTTTCCCTGGCCTTCAACGCCAACGGTACTCAGCTGAGATCACTTGGCGTGAGTTCTGGCGACTTCAGCAACCAGACCTGGGATGTTGAAACGGGCATGGAAGTTGTTTCGCCAGCGGAGAAGGGCTGGAATGACACTCATGATGTCAGTCCAGACGGCACCGTGCTGCATCCCCGCACGGATTATGCCAACGAAAAGGTCAGCATTCTGGACCTTCGGTCAGGTGAGTTGACCGTGACGCTTGCCAACAATTGGGTCGTGAACCCCGGCAGAGCCGTCTTCAGCCGAGGCGGAGGTCACGTCGCGGGACAGGATCTCGACTCCATAAGAGTGTGGGATGTCGCCACTGGTGCGGAACTGCCCACTTACGCCATCTCCGGCTCTAAGTTCGCTTTGAGTCCAAACGGGAAGCACCTTGCGGTTGAGCAGCGAGCCCCGGGGTACAGCGGATGTTGGATTGAGATTCGGGACACGGCAACTGGCGAATTGGTCACCAGCATGGGCAACGGAACCGACCCGCCAGCGAGTTGTTTCGAAGCAGCCTTCATGCACGCGATCGCCTTCAGTCCGGACGGCCGGAGTTTGGCTGTAGTCGACGTGGATGGCGTCATTCGGTTGCTTGACATCGAAACAGGCGATGTTCGTGCGACCATGAGCGGAGAATCTGACTATGACCGGCCACTCGATGATTTTGGGACACTAAGTGTCGTCGTGTTCAGCCCCGATGGGAAGAAACTGATCGTATCGACGCATCAGAACGTTATCCGAATCTGGGACGTTGAGACGGGGGAGATTGTCAATACGTTTCGAGGCCACAAGGAACGGATTGATGTCATGACGGTCAGTCAAGACGGGACGCAGCTGGCCTCTGGTGGTTCCGGAAACAACATCAAACTCTGGAACCTTGGGACCTTTGACGACCTCTCTCAAGTCATATCTGGGAGTGACAGCAAATTTGGTGTTTCCAGCCTGAGTCCTGGCGGCACGCAACTTGCAACCAAGAACATTTGGGGGGGGATTGACATCTGGGACTTGAAGACCAGTGGGATGCTCGCCAGGTTTGAATCGCAGGATATCGACTTCGCGGACAGCTTTTCATACAGTCCTGATGGCCTCCATCTTGCGATTGCTGGTACGCACGGCGAGGTTTGGGTCTGTGACATGTTGACTGGCGAGATGCGCACGGTGCTGCCTGGTGCTGCTGCAGGTTTCTCCGATACCGCTCTGGCTTACAGTCCCGATGGCATGTTGTTGGCTGTAGGGCGATACAACGAGGGCACGCAGGTGTTGGATTTGAAGACCGGTGAAGTGAAGTACACGTTGCCGCCGAGTCAATTTGCAGAAAGTGTGCTTGCATTCAGCTTGGATGGCTCGGCACTGGCCACTTCGGGTACAGACCTTATGGGTGTACGACTCTGGAGTGCAGCGACCGGGGAGAGTTTGAGTGGTGTCCAGAGTCGCGATATCCTCGACAATATCGCAAATAACTTCACTTTCAGTCCGGATGGGGGCCGCATCGCAGTAAGCACTAACCACGGTGCAATCCAGATCAGGGAGGTTCCCAGCGAATCCGTTGTTGTCAACTTGAGCGGGCACGAGGATGAGGTTTATGCGTTGGCATACAACCCCAAGGGCAACCGGCTCGCTTCCGCCGGTCGCGATCGGACTGTTCGTATCTGGGATCCCATCTCCGGAATGGAGTTGGTCACGCTCACGGGTGGCAAGAACGCCTTCAAGTCGGTCAGCTTCAGTGCAGATGGAACGATGCTGGTCGCCACAGACGGTGATCAGAGAATCTTTTTCTGGGACACGCGAACTCGAGGGCAACAGGCCGCGGACCGCAGAGCTTCCATCCGTCTGGCTGGAAAGCTAGAGCCACTTGTAGCATCGTGGCTGGACCGCACCAATGGCGACAGTGAACTCGTGGTCGCTCTTCTTGAGCAGGAAGTGAAGGACCGATCGCCTGAGGAAGCTGCCACCCTCCGCAACCTCGTCCTGAAGAAACTCGTACAGCAGCGACAGGCCAAGAGAGCCGAAGCTAACGAGACTGTTGTGCCCTGATGGGCAGCAATACACCAAAGCGGGCGAGGGGACTCGAACCCCTAACATTCAGCTTGGAAGGCTGACGAAATCGGGCGTTTCAGATGCGTCAGAGGGGGCGCGTAGTCCCGGTCGTAGCGCAGAGAATGCGGACGAGGTTGCACTCGAGAAGTTGCTGGCCGCCT
>Ga0315338_1003040_pt1 | contig 15323 bp, 14 predicted proteins | sample ASW8metaG_FD_204518 | JGI IMG/M metagenome (GOLD analysis project Ga0315338, IMG submission 204518) | Ammonia-oxidizing marine archaeal communities from Monterey Bay, California, United States - ASW #8 | ecosystem: Environmental > Aquatic > Marine > Coastal | place: USA: California | collected... | reverse complement strand
TGGTCGTTTCCGAACGTGTTGCCAGGACCGCCTGGGAACAGCGTGTCACCGGTGAAAAGCAGCGGCGTGTTCTCGACATGGAAGCTCATCGAGCCAGGAGTGTGACCCGGATTGTGGATGGTGTGAATGCGCAGCCGGCCGACCTCGATGACCGACTCGTCCTCGAGGATGTAGTCGTAGCTCGGGAGCATGTCTGCGTCGTCGGCGGCCACGCCCACCTTGTATCCGGCATCGCGGATCGCGGGCACGGCTTGGATGTGGTCCCAGTGACCGTGGGTCTCAACGACGTGGCGCACACCGAGTGCTTCACAGAGTTCGAGCAGTTGCTCGTGCTCGTTTGCGGCGTCGATCAACATTGCTTCGCCGGTTTCGGTGCACCTGACGGTGAACACGTTGTTCTCGTACGGGCCGACCACGACCTTGTGGACCTCGACCCCGGTTCCGGACCAATGCAGCGTCATGATCGCCACCGTATCCCGGCCATCTACGGAAAGAGCGCTCGAGGACGCTGACCTACTCTGCCTCGGTCGTCATGACGTCGAGCCCGAGCTCGACAGCGGCAGACATCTGGGCGAACTCGAAGGTCAGAAACGTCACCGGTCGAGGAAGGCGATCGGCGGCAGCGAGTTGAATCGCGTCGGTCGTGCGGAGGCCGAACGTCGCACCGATCTCTGAAGCTCTGACCAGAAGCCGATCGTCGACGGGAACAACCGCGAACGCATCCCAGTCGTCTCTGAACACTGACCACAGCCGTTCCTGGTCGAACTTGCCCATCGAAACCCGGTGCAGGCTCAACTGTGCCTCGGTCCTCGTGATCGCCGATGCGCACCAGTCGGAATCGGCCGCCAAGGTCTCGTTAACGAGCTCTCGTCCGTCTTCGTTCGCGTACCGCTTGAGCAGCGCTGACGTGTCGAGGAAAACGGTCATCGGCCACGCAGTTCTGCGAGTGCTCCGCCGGTGGAGAGGCCGGCAGCGAGCGTGTTTGCGGCAGGGGCGGTTGGCCGGTCGCCTCTGCGTGGTGGCTCGACGAGGCCAACCGCGATGAGATCGGCGAGCGTCGGCCCATCTGTTGGCTCGAGCGGGCCAATCTGCGCGACCGGGTGACCATCGACCGTGATCACGATCCGTTCGCCCGCTTCTGCCCGCCTGAGATGAGTTGCGAGACCTGATCGCAGCTCGCGGGTGCCGATTGCTGGTTCGCTCATGAGCTCATCCTGTCACGGTGAGACAACAGTGGGTACACAAGCGTACACATCTCGATGTGCGGCGACCACACTGCGCTGCTACAAACAGAGCTGATCGCAACGGCAATCCACCCACAAGGGACACCACTGAGATGAACTTCGCATTCACCGAGGAGCAAGAAGAGCTCCGCAACATCGTCCGCTCCTTCATGGAAGACAAGTCGCCGGAGTCGGCGGTTCGTGACCTCATGGAGACCGACGGTGGCTACGACGAGGCCGTCTGGGCCCAGATGGCCGAACAGCTCGGCCTGCAGAGCTTGATCATTCCTGAGGAGTACGGCGGCCAGGGCTTCGGCTACGTCGAGCTCATCGTGGTGCTCGAGGAGATGGGCCGCTCGCTCATCTGCGCCCCGTTCTTCTCGACGGTCGTGCTCGCCAGCAATGCCCTCCTCCAGAGTGGCAACACCGCAGCGATGGAAAAGCACCTCCCTGGCATCGCTTCGGGTGAGACCATCGCAACGCTCGCTCTCGCAGAGGCCAACGGCCGCTGGGATGCCGACGGCGTGACCATCGAGGCATCGGGCGACTCTGGTTCGGTCACCTTGTCCGGCGAGAAGATGTTCGTCATCGATGGCTCGAGTGCGAACCTCATCATCGTTGCGGCCCGCAGCAACGGTGGCGTTCACCTCTACACTGTCGACGGCGATGCTGCCGGGCTCACTCGCGAGTCGCTGTCGACGATGGACCAGACCCGCAAGCAGGCCCGTCTCACGTTCGACAACACTCCGGCCGAGCATCTCGCTGACACGAACAACTTCGAGATGATGTCGACCATCCTCGATCTTGCAGCTGTTGGCCTCGCCGCAGAGCAGGTCGGTGGTGCCCAGTTCGTGATGGAGATGGCGGTTCAGTACGCGAAGGATCGTGTGCAGTTCGGACGCCCAATCGGTTCGTTCCAGGCCATCAAGCACAAGTGCGCGGACATGTTGCTCGAGGTCGAATCGGCCAAGTCAGCGGCGTATTACGCCGGCTGGTGTGCAGCAGAGATGAACGACGAGCTTGCTTCGGTCGCATCGCTGGCCAAGGCCTACTGCTCGGAGGCCTACTTCCATTGCGCAGCCGAGAACATCCAGATTCACGGCGGCATCGGCTTCACCTGGGAGCACCCGGCGCACCTCTACTTCAAGCGGGCCAAGAGCTCAGAGCTGATGTTCGGCGACCCGGCCTACCATCGCGAGCTCCTCGCTCAGCGCATCGGCCTGTAGCCAGCGCACGATCGTCGGCTGGCGAATCGTCGTGTCATAGCCGATGGCCATCGTTGCCATCATCGCCGTCGGAGTCATCGCGTTCGCGATTGCTGCTGCAGTCATTGGCCGTGAAGCGCAACGGCTCGGCTCTCAGCGTCTCCAACCGGTCTACCGCCTACCTGAGGCGGTCGGATCGGTTGCTGGCGCGCTCGACGACGAAGCAGCTTCACATCTCACCGAGGACGAGGTGAGTGAAGTGATCCGACTTCATCTCAACCTCTTGCAGTTCAGCGAGGGCGCGGCAGCCGACGACGACGCGGCCCAGACTGTTGTCGCCGAGGGCGACGCGCTACACAGCGTCTACCGAGAAGCGCGGCAACTCGGCCTTGAGGTGACGCGCCCGCATGTCGAACAGATCATGACGTTGCACATCGACTACCTCGTTGCCATCGGTGCGGTCGATCAAGCCGGCTGATCGCGAAGAAATCGCTCGACGGTTGTTGTGGCTGGCATCGCCAGCAGGCCAACATGTCTCACATGGACCGACCAAAGGGCCTCGAAGAATTTCGATTCGTGGGCGACAAGCGCACGCAAATTGTCTACGACCTCGACGGTTGCACCGAAACTGAAGCCGTGGCAGATCTCGTCGAAGCCGCCGCGTTCGCGACGTTCGGGCCAGACGATCTGCCGGAGGCCCGCAACCGCGGCTATCGCCTCTGTCGCACTTGCACAAGCGAGGCCTGATCCGCCTGTGGCCGACAGCGGCGTAGAGCTCACGATCGGCGGCGAGGGCCCTGAGCTCGACGCCTACCTCGTCAAACCTGACGGATCGGGGCGCCGTCCCCCTGGCGTGATCCTGGTCCACGGTTTTCCTTCGCCGCAACGGCCGACCGCGCCCAGCCGCTCGTATCACGACCTCAGCGAACGCATCACCGCAGACCTCGGGTGGATGGCAGCAGCTGTGAGCCTCCGAGGTTGCGGAACGTCAGCAGGTCAGTTTTCGGTGAATGGTTGGGTGGCCGACGTCACCCGCGCCGTCGATCTTCTCGTGTCCGAGGGTTGTCGAGCGATATGGCTCGTCGGGTCCACGACCGGCGGCAGCATTGCGCTGTTGGCCGCAGCGAAGGACGACCGCGTCAGGGGTGTTGCCACCGTTGCCGCGCGTGCCGACTTCGACGACTGGGCCCGCGAACCGAATAAATTTCTTGAGCACTGTCGCCGCGTGAACGTGATCAGTGAGTCTCGATTCCCGACGAACATGTCCGAATGGAAAAACGAACTCCACGTCAACAGGCCGGTCGCAGCGGCTGCGGAGCTGGCTGATCGGTCGCTACTGGTTCTTCACGGGGCCGAGGACATCCAGGTGCCCTCGTCCGATGCGAAATCGATTGGTTCGGCTCACGGTGCAGCCGAGGTCCGCATCGTGCAGGGTGGCGATCACCGATTACGGCACGACCCGCGGGCGGTCGCCATCATTCTCGGGTGGCTCGATCGACAGACATCTGCCGATACGGCGGCTTCGGGTTCAGCAACGGCCTGACGACGCGACGCGCTGTGGCCGCGCTCGTAGGATGATCGACGGGGGACGGACGGATGCGGCTGTACATCGAGGTTGCGCGCAAGAGCTTCCGCCGGTTCGCGACCTACCGGGGTGCGGTTCTCGGTGGCGTGTTCACCAACACCATCTTCGGCATGATTCATGCGTACGTGCTGCTCGGCGTGCACGCCGAGCGCGAGTTCGTCAATGGATTCGATGCCTCCGATGCAGTCACGTTCGTGTTCGGCGCCCAGGCGCTGCTTATGGTGGTGAGGGCGTTCGGTTGGGACGAACTCGGCCAGCGACTGCGTACCGGCGACATCGCCAGCGACCTCCAGCGCCCCGCCGATGTTCAGGCGTGGTGGATCGCGCAGTTCGTTGGGATGTCGGCGTTCTATGTCATCTTTCGAGGCCTCCCACCGTTCATCGGCGGCTGGCTGGTGTTCGACGAGGTCTCACTTCCTGGGCCCGCAGCGCTGTTCTGGTTCGTCGTCACGGCGACACTTGCGGCTGGCCTCGCTGGGGCCTACTGGTTCGCGGTGAACATGATCGCCTACTGGATCATCGAGGTGCGAGGTGTCGTGATGGCGTTCTCGCTGATGATCATGTTCTTCGGCGGCGTCATTGTTCCGCTCTGGTTCCTGCCCGATGCACTGCTCGATGCGTTCCGACTCACCCCGTGGGCGGCGATGGTTCAGCTGCCAGGCGAAGTACTCATCGGGTCGAGGGACGTAGCGGCTTGCTTGCGCGTCGTCGGGCTGCAGCTGTTCTGGCTCTCGGCTCTCGTTGGCGCTGGTCGGGTGCTCTTGTCAACGGCGACCAGACGATTGGTGGTGCAGGGTGGCTGAAGTCATGGCCGGCGCCCGACTGTGGCGGCACCTTGTCGGCGCCAGAGTCAGGAGCGAGTGGCAATACCGAGCGTCGTTCTTTGCGCTGTTCACCGCATCGCTCCTTTTTTCGCTGACCGATTTTGTCGCCGTGGTGCTGGTGTTCGAACAGGTTCCGTCGATCGCCGACTGGTCCATCGCAGAGGTCGCCTTCCTCTACGGGACCGGCGTGACGGCGGCCGCGCTTGCCGACGCGACGATCGGAGCCGTCGAGTCGGTTCCTGACCGAATCCGACTCGGAACGTTCGATCGGCTGCTGGTCCGCCCAGCCCCAGCGTTGCTCCAAATCGTCGGAGACGACTTTGCGCTTCGACGATTCGGCAAGGTGCTCCAATCGGCAGTGATTCTCGGCGTTGCGATAGCAGCAGTCGATGTCGAGTGGACTGTTGCACGTGCCGCGATGATCCCCTTGATGATCATCAGTGGAACCTCCTTGTTCACCTCGATCTGGATCGTGAGCAACAGCGTCGCGTTCTGGTTCACCGACACCCGTGAGGCGGCCAACTCGGTGACGTACGGAGGTTCGTATCTCTCGCAGTACCCGCTTGCTGTGTACGGACGCTGGTTCCGCCGGCTGTTCGCCGTGGCGGTGCCAATCTCGTTCGTCAACTACCTGCCGGCGCTCTTCGTTCTGCAACGACCGACCGACCTCGGATTCGCCCCGTGGATGCGTTTCGCATCGCCGCTGGTTGCGTTGCTCGCGCTGATCGTCGCCGCGCAGGTCTGGGCCCTCGGAATCCGCCATTACAGGAGCACAGGTTCATGAGCTGTCCAGTGATCGTCGAGAACCTGTCGAAGCTCTTCACCGTCGCAGAGAAGGCCGGGCGGGTTCGCAGATCGAAACGAGAGGTCGTCGCTGTCGATGGCATCAGTTTCGAGGTCGGCAAAGGCGAGATCGTTGGATATTTGGGTCCGAACGGCGCGGGGAAGTCAACCACCATCAAGATGCTCACCGGCATCCTCACGCCGACATCAGGTCGCGTCGAGGTCCTCGGTCTGGTTCCGGTCAAGGAACGCAAGAAGCTCGCGAGGCACATCGGCGTCGTGTTCGGTCAGCGCTCGCAGCTGTGGTGGGACCTCCCCCTGAGTGATTCGTTCGAGTTGCTCCACCACGTGTACCGGACAGAGCTCGGCCGCCACGTGAGTCGCCGCGACCAGCTCGTCGACTTGCTCGACATCGGTCCGCAGATGTCGACACCGGTCAGGCAGCTGTCGCTCGGGCAGCGGATGCGCGGCGAGCTCATAGCCGCTCTGCTCCACGAACCGGAACTGGTCGTGCTCGACGAGCCGACCATCGGCCTCGACGTCGTCTCGAAGGACCGGGTGCGAGGCTTTCTGCACGACATGAACAACGAGTCGGGCACGACGATTCTTCTGACCACGCACGATCTGGGCGATGTCGAGCGGTTGTGTGAGCGGCTGTTGATCATCGACGAAGGCCACGTCATCTGGGACGGCGCACTTGAAGAGTTCCGCGACCGCCACGCCCAGGTCAGGACCGTCGTGGTCGATCTCGTCCCTGGCGTCGACATCCCCGAGCTCTCGCTCGCCAGACTCGTGCGAAGCGACGGCGACCGTTGCTGGTTCGAATTCAACCGCCGGCAAGCCACCGCTGCCACTGTCATCGGCGAACTCACCAGCAAGGTAGCTATCCGCGACCTCAGCGTCGACGAAGCCAAAATCGAAGACCTCGTACGGGCGCTGTACGAGGAGTGAGTTAGTGGGCTGAGGACGACCAGGGGTCGGGGAGGCTGGTGTCGAGTCCATGATCGGCGACGGCCTTGGACACGGCGCCTCGTTCGACAACTCCAGCGGCAGCGAGTCGGTCGAGGACGGCGACGACGATGTGGCCGGTGTCGATCTCGAAGTGGCGGCGCAGGGCCTCGCGGGTGTCCGATCGGCCGAAGCCCTCTGTGCCCAGCGAGAGGTAGTCGCCTGGAACCCAGCGCGACACCTGGTCGGGGATGGTGCGCATGAAGTCGGTGACGGCGATCGTCGGGCCCGGCGTGTCGGCGAGAGCCTGTGTGACGTAGGGGATGCGCGGCGGCTCGTCAGGGCGGAGCCGGTTGTGGCGTTCAGCCGAGATGGCTTCGTCTCGGAGGGCCTTGTAGGAGGTCGCGCTCCACAGCTCGACGCCGATGTCGTAGGTCTCTGCCAGCTCGGCGGCCGCCTCACGTGCAGCTCCGTGCGCGGACCCGGAGAACACGAGCGTTGCCTTGGCCTCAACGCCATCGGGCGCGTCTTCGTACTTGTAGAGGCCCTTCAGCACTCCTGCTGTGTCGAGCCCTTCCGGTGCTTCGGGATGGTGGTAGTTCTCGTTGTACAGCGTCAAGTAATAGAAGACGTCTTCGTTGTCGGTGTACATCCTGCGAATGCCGTCTTCGATGATGACGCCCATCTCGAACGCGAACGCCGGGTCGTAGGCCTGGCACGGCGGGACCGTGGACGCGGCAAGAAGACTGTGGCCGTCCTGGTGTTGGAGTCCCTCGCCGTGCAGGGTGGTTCGGCCGGCGGTCGCTCCCATGAGAAAGCCGCGGCCACGGCTGTCGGCCACCGCCCAGATCAGGTCGCCGACACGTTGGAAGCCGAACATCGAATAGAAGATGTAGAAGGGCACCATGGGCACGCCGCGGGTCGCGTACGACGTTGCTGCTGCCGTGAAGCTGGCCATCGATCCGGCCTCGGTGATGCCTTCTTCGAGGATCTGGCCGTCCTTCTGTTCGGTGTAGCTGAGAAGGAGATCGGCGTCGACAGGATCGTATTTCTGGCCCTGCGACGCGTAGATGCCGACTTCTCTGAACAACGAGTCCATGCCGAAGGTGCGGGCTTCATCGGGGATGATCGGCACGACGCGGTCGCCGAAACCGTCTTCGCGAAGCAAAGTGCGAAGCATCCTGGTGAATGCCATGGTCGTCGACACTTCTTGTTTGCCGGAACCGGCAGCGAGATCGACGAACGCCTTGTTCGATGGCGCAACGAGTGGCTGACGCCGCCAGGTTCCATTTCGGCTCGGCAGCGGGCCTCCGAGAGCGCGGCGCCGCGACTGGAGGTACTCCATCTCCTTCGACTGATCCGCTGGCTTGTAGTACGGCGGGTTGTCGCTGTCGAAGTCCTCTGGGATCTCTTCGTGCAGGTAGAGGCGTTCGCGGATGGCAGCGAGCTGGTCGTGTGTGAGCTTCTTGATCTGATGGGTCGCGTTTCGGCCTTCGAGGTCGGGGCCGAGCGTCCAGCCCTTCACCGTCTTGGCGAGAATCACGGTTGGCGAGCCTTGGTGTTCGGTCGCCGCCTTGTAGGCGGCATAGATCTTTCGGTAGTCGTGGCCGCCACGCGGGAGTGCTTGAAGCTCTTCGTCGGTGAGGTGTTCGACCATTTGCCGCAGCCGTGGGTCGCCGCCGAAGAAATGTTCGCGGATGTATGCGCCAGATTCGACGCTGTACCGCTGGAACTCGCCGTCAACGGTCGAGTTGAGGCGGTTGATGAGGACGCCGTCGATGTCGCGGGCGAGCAGCTCGTCCCACTTCGAGCCGTGGATGACTTTGATGACGTTCCATCCGGCCCCGCGGAACACCGCTTCGAGTTCTTGGATGATCTTGCCGTTGCCGCGGACGGGCCCGTCGAGGCGCTGGAGGTTGCAGTTGACGACAAAGATGAGGTTGTCGAGCTGTTCGCGGGCCCCGATCGACAGTGCGCCCAGCGACTCCGGTTCGTCGCATTCTCCGTCGCCGAGGAACGCCCAGACCTTCGACTCGCTCGTGTCGTCGAGTTGTCGATTGTGGAGATAGCGGTTGAATCTCGCCTGGTAGATGGCGTTGATCGGTCCGATGCCCATCGACACCGTCGGGTATTCCCAGAACTCGGGCATCAGGCGCGGGTGGGGGTAACTCGACAGGCCCACTCTTCCGATCTCGCGGCGGAAGTGGTCGAGATCGTCGGCTGAGAGTCTGCCTTCGAGATATGCGCGGGCGTAGATGCCTGGCGCTGCGTGGCCTTGGATGTAGATGTGGTCGCCTGGAGTTCCGTTGTCCTTGCCACGAAAGAAGTGGTTGAAGCCAACGTCGTACAGAGCAGCGGAGGATGCGAACGTCGAAAGGTGTCCGCCGATGCCGTCAGCGAACTTGTTCGCGTGAGTGACCATGGCTACGGCATTCCAGCGAATGAAGGCACGTAGCCGCCGCTCGACGAACTCATCACCTGGGAACCACGGCTCTTGCTCGGGAGGGATGGTGTTGATGTACGGCGTGGTGATCGTCGCTGGGAAGTCGACGCCGAGTTCGCTGGCCCGCAGCATCAGACGACGCAAGAGGTAGGAGCCCCTGTTCCTCCCGTGCGCTTCGATGACCGCCGAGTAGGACTGCAGCCACTCGTCGGTCTCGACTTCGTCGATGTCTGGCAGTTGTTTGGAGAATCCGTCGAACAACATGAAGCCATCCTGCCACCAAACGACCTGCTCCGGTCCTGGTTCGATTCAGTGACCTGCGTTCGAGCTGTTCGGCGTCGCAGGGGGGTGGCAGGATGTCGACGTGTCAACGACCGCGTTCACTGATGGAGCCTGCCTCGGTAACCCTGGCAAAGGCGGATGGGGCTTCGTTGTCGATGGCGGATTGTGGGCCAGTGGCTCCGATGCTGCGACCACGAATCAGCGGATGGAGCTGACGGCCGCCTACGAAGCCGTCCGCAGAATTCCCGGTCAGCTCAACATCATCAGCGACTCGACCTACGTCGTGAACTGCTTCAACCAAGGTTGGTGGGAGGGTTGGCTGAAGCGCGGGTGGAAGAACAGCAAGAAGGAGCCGGTTGCCAACCGAGATCTGTGGGAGCCGTTCATAGAACTCGTTCGCAGGCGAGGAGACGTCACGTTCACGTGGGTCAAGGGTCACTCTGGCGACAGGATGAACGATGCAGCCGACAAGCTCGCGACGACCGCGGCATCCGAGCAGAAGGGCCGGTCCGGTCCACGGTTCACCGACGCTGTGATCGCGGGGCTCGAGCCGGACAAGCCGCGGCGTGCCGGAGTGCTTGCGCTCGACGACGAGCGTCCGAGGAGCGAGGTCGACGACGACGGTCCGCTGGTGATCATCACCGGACACCGGCCGACCGAGCTCGGTGGTTGGGACCTCGCCAATCCGGTGGCCGATGGCTTGCGTCGTCAGTTGACCGAAGTTCTTCGAGCCAAGAAGCAGGTCGACCCTGGTGTGAAGGTCGCGACCGGTCTTGGTCTTGGTGCTGAGATGCTCGCGGCTGAGGCGGCTCTCATGGCTGCTGTTCCTTACGTCGCTGTCTTGGCGTTCGAAGGCATCGAGACGAGGTGGCCAGAGCGCACCCAGCGGAGGTTCCGCGAGTTGCGCGCTGATGCAGCGAAGGTCGAGGTGCTTGGCAGCGCTCCCGACGGTGGCGAGGGGTTCGCAAAGGCGATGCGTCGTCGCGACACCTGGCTTCAGAAGAACGGGACCGAGGCTGTTGTGATCTGGAATCGGTCCGACAAGATGATCGGTGCCATTCACGATCGCCTCGACAGGGCTTTCGATGGGAACGTCTGGGTGATCGAACCGCCCTCCGATTGAGGCCGGTGCCGACTGAGCTCGTATCGGGCTTAGCCTTCAACCATGGTGCTAGGGCTCGACAACGACGATGTCGCCGTGGTCGAGCTTGCCGAGCGACCGACGACCGGAGCAAGCCGCGCGGCGATCCGTCGCGCCCGTGCTGCTCGCATTCGGCGGCGTCGACGTAGAACAGTTGTGTTCGTCGTTCTCGGCACGTGGGTTGGTCTTGTTGGTTGGTCGTTCTCGGCCACGCTCGCGGCCAGCACTCGGGCCAATCAGGCGGTTGCGTTGCTGGCAGCTGACGGTCTCGCGAACTCTGATGAAGCCGACCTCAGGTCAGTGGCGGCCGATCTCGAGACGGCCAAGTCGAGGCTGAACGACCCGTGGGTGAAGCCGCTCGAGTTCGTTCCGCTCCTCGGGCGCCAGATCAGGGCTGCGAAGACGATCGACGATTCGGCCCTCTTGGCCATCGATGCTGGAGCTGACGCCATCGTGGTGCTCGACAGGGCACGCGCGTCTGGTAGCCAGACGGAGTTGCTCGATCTGGCGAGAACCGAGTTGTCGATCGCACGCGCCAAACTCGCTGCGACAGTGCTCCCCTCGAGCGCGCTGCTCGTACCGCAGCTCGTAGACGCCAGTGAGCGGCTCGGCGAACAGCTTGTCGAGATCGATGGCGAGTTGGCCAGATTCGAGGCAGTGGCCGATGCCTTCGGGTCGCTCGTCAGCACGAATGGCAGATATCTGATTGCGGCAGCCAACACCAGCGAAATGGGCGCCGGTACGGGGATGATGTTGTCGCTCGGCACACTCGAGATCTCCAATGGCGCGATCAACGTCGGTGAGATCAAGTCAATCGGCACGCTGACTGGCCGGCCGTCTGGAGTCTCGGTGCCCCAGGAGCTCAGGGACCGTTGGTTCAGTCTCGATCCCGGGCATCTCTTCCAGTACGTGAGTCATCTGACGCCACGCGCTGACGAGGCGGGCAGGGTCATCGTCGAGATGTACGACTCGATCGCCGAGGGCACCGTCGACGGCGTGCTCATCGTGAATCCGGTTGCTCTGCAGATTCTTCTCGAAGGCGGTGGCGCGAGCGAGGTCGAGATCGGCGACGAGACGTATCCGGTCGATGTGGTCGGTCGCTTCTTCGGTCGCCTGCAATACCAGCTGTACGAGGATTCCGAAGAGAGAAGGGGTTTGCTCGCTCCGTTGGCCGCTCGGGCTTTCGCATCCGTCTTCGCAGACGTCAGCGATCCGCAGCGGCTCGTCGATTCGATCTATCGAGCCGTCGATGGACGTCACCTGATGGCGTGGTCGCGCGATCCCCTACAGCAGGCTCGGTGGGAGGCCCTCGGCATGGACGGCGGCCTTCGTGCCGATTCTCTTCTCGTCGCAGCTTTGAATTCCGGCGGCAACAAGCTCGACGGATTGCTCGAGATCGCTGTTGATCTGAGCTGGTCTCAGGTCGGAGGAGCGACGACTGTGGTTGCGCACATCGACGTACACAACACAGCCACCGGCGGCGAGGTCGACTATGTCGCCGGAGGCGGTCGCCGAGGGAACGACGCTGGCGAATACGCCGGCTACCTCACGGTGAATCTGCCGGCAGGTGCAACTCGTGCAGAGATGACCGGCGACTCCGAGACCAACGCAGCTGGGCCTGATGGTCCAACCCACCAGCTCGTGCACATACTCTCGCTGAACCCGGGCGCCAAGGCGCAGTACGTGCTCGAGTTCGACCTCCCCGGCGTTTTCGAGACGCTGACGGTAGAGCCGAGCGGTCGGCTGCCTGCCATCTCCTGGACCGTGAACGGCCAAACGTCACCCGATCTTCGAACGACTTTCGCCCTCGCCGCGCTCGAAGAGTGATGACTCGTCAACCCTTGTAGGTCGAAGCAACCCAGGTTCTGACAGCGAAGAGGCCGAGTACAGCAGCGCTCGCGGCGACGAAGAATGGTGCTTGGTTCCCCGAGGTCGCCTTGGCGACGCCGAGGAGGAGCCCGCCGATGCCTCCCGCGAGGTCGAAGAACAGCGTGAAGGTTCCCATGGCCGATGCGCGTTCGTCGTCTGGGACATCGTCGAGCGCAGCGATCAGCATGGCTGGGTAGAGCATCGAGACGCCGATCGACCACACGGCTGTTGCGACCATGAGCCCGAGGTTGCCGCCAGCGAGACCCATGAGAGTCATGCCGACAACGGCCGATGAAAGGGCGATGGTGCCGGTTCTGACCGGACCGAGTTTGTCGGGAACGGTGGCCCCGAGGAGCCGGATCACGATCACGACGATTGCCTGCAAGAGGAAGAATCGGGCGATGTCGTTGATGCCGAGCTCTTCGGCCCGCAGTGGAAGGAATCCCGTGAACGCAGTGAACGACATGAGTCCCAGGAACATCGTGAGCCCTGGTGGAATCGACTTGCGGTACAGCGCAGGGGGTCCTCCGCGGGCCGGTTGGTCGATGCGAACCGGTCGCTCTGCTGTCTGAGGCACGCGCTTCGGAAGCAGGATCGCGACAACCGCACTGCACGCCGAGAGTGCTGCCCCGAGGAGGAATGCGGCGTCGAAGCTGTATTGGTCGAGCATTGCTTGGCCAAGGAACGGCCCGAGGCCAGAGCCGATGAAGATCGAGACCGAGAAGTACGAGGTTGCTTCGCCTCGACGGTCGGCCGGGGCGAGATCGACGACGAGTGTTGCGGCGCCTACGAAGAATGCAGCCTGCCCGACGCCGATGATGAGCCGTCCTGCGACGAGCGCTGCGACGCTGTCCGCGATGACGTGGGTTGCTGTCCCTGACCCGACGAGCAGCCCACCGATGATGATGAGGATCCTTCTGCCATGGCGATCGCCGATGAGGCCGAGCCAAGGTCTGAACAAGATCGCCGACACCGAGAAACTGCCGAGCGTGATTCCGACGGCCACTCCTCCTCCGCCGAGCTCGGTTTCAACGAAGCGGGACAGTAGGGCGATCGTGGTCCCGAATCCGAGCATCTGAAACAGTCCTGTGAAACAGGTTGTCAGGAGTTCTCTGCTCAGGAGCCGTTCGTTGTGTGGCGCCGAATCTGTGCTGGTCACCTACTGGGACCGACGGTGCCGGCTTCGATGAGTACGTCAATCTCTTCGGTTGAGGAGCCGAACTCGGCGAGGATCTCTTCGGTGTGCTCGCCGAGCTTTGGTGCCTGTCGGCCGAGCGTGGTGGCCGTGGTCTCGAATCTGACCGCCGAACGTGGCTCGCGGACCAAACCCACTGTTGGGAGCTGCCGCTCGACAAGCGTGCCGTTGTGCCTCACTTGTGGATCGAGGTGGATGTCGGCGAGTGGTCGAATCACCGCAGCTGGAACATCACGCTGGTGGAGAGCCGCGACGAGATCGTCGCCACGATGCTTGGCGAACTCCAGCTCGATGAGCTCACCGAGGGCAGCTGCGTTCGCGATTCGGCGGTCCATCGTCGCGAAACGCGGATCGTCGAGCCAGGCTTCGGTGCCGAGGGCATCGCACAGCCCAGGAAACTGACGGTCGCTGATGGCCATTTGAGCAATGAAGCCATCGGCGCATGGCCGCACTTCGTAGTAGGTGGACATGTGCGGAACAGCGGTGACGTCGTGGTCGAGCATCGTGTGGTCGCTCATCGCGTCGGGCCACATGAACGCGAGCCCGACCTCGAGCATCGAGATTTCGATGTGCTGACCGCCGTGGCCGCGCTCTCGCGCGAAGAGTGCAGCTGTGACGCCCTGGGCGACTGTGTAGGCCGTGACCTTGTCGATGACGATGTTCTTCACGAGGCTCGGCCTGCCGTCGGCGTCCTCTTGAAGGGCGGCCATGCCGGTGAGGGCTTGGATGACGTAGTCGTAGACCTTCTGATCGGCGTACGGGCCGTCAGGACCGAAGCCGGTGATGGTCACGTAGATGAGGTTGGCGTTGGCATCGAGCAGTTCTGTTGGGCCGATGCCGAGCCTGGTGGCAACTCCTGGTCGGAAGTTCTGGATGACGACGTCGCTCTCGGCAGCGAGATTCCGAGCCAGCTGGGCGCCATCTTCGGATCCGAGATCGATGCAGATCGAGCGCTTCCCCCGATTTGTCTGCGAGAACGCAGCGGTCATCGCTCCGTTGCCGGACCCGACCCAGCGATATCGGTCGCCGATCGATCGATGCTCGACCTTGATCACGTCAGCGCCAAGATCGGCCAGCAGCATTGCGCCCAGCGGTCCACTGACCATTTGCGCGAATTCGAGGACTCGAATTCCGGCCAGGGGTCCTTGCATCCCAGCGACGCTACTCGTCACATTCGGCACCAACTACGATCGACGAACGATGCTGGAACGGGGTGCGGGATGACTCATGAGTTCGACGGAAGTGAATCGGTCGTTGACGAGGGAGGGCTCTCGCTTCGTCAAAAGCTGAATCTGGCGGCGACAGCGGTTCTCGGCATAGCGCTCGCTCTGTTCATCTTTCAGAACACTGAGCGTCAGCAGATCAACTTTCTGAGCTTCGAGCCGAACATGCCGATCTGGCTGCTCGTGCTCGGCTCGGCAGCCGCCGGAGCGATTATCTGGGTGGTCGGATCCGCGCTCTGGCGAAGGAAGCGGCGCCGCCCGTGAGCACACGAGCGCTCATCATCACTGCGCTGGTCACCGGGATGGTGATCCTCGTTGCGTTCGCCGTCCAGGTCCTCATCGCCTGAGGCCTGAGGTCACACTTCAGCCACGTGGTCGAGTCGATAGCCTGACACCGTGACCGACCCGCGAACGTCTGGCTGATCGATGAGCGAATCTCATGCTGACCTGGTGATCATCGGCGGTGGCCCCGCTGGCTACGGAGCCGCGCTATACGGCGCTTCTGCTGGCTTGTCAGTGATTCTCGTGGAGCGCGACAAGGTGGGGGGCACGTGCTTGCACCGCGGTTGCATTCCGGCCAAAGAGCTCCTCGAAACCGCTTC
>Ga0315338_1003039_pt1 | contig 15330 bp, 15 predicted proteins | sample ASW8metaG_FD_204518 | JGI IMG/M metagenome (GOLD analysis project Ga0315338, IMG submission 204518) | Ammonia-oxidizing marine archaeal communities from Monterey Bay, California, United States - ASW #8 | ecosystem: Environmental > Aquatic > Marine > Coastal | place: USA: California | collected... | reverse complement strand
GCTATTTGAGGTTTGATCTATACTCTGAAAACATATTTCTTGTTTGGTTCGCGTTCAATATCGGGAGGATAACTAAGACGTTTGTCTGCATAGTATTCCCGACGATGGTCTCCTTCAGAAGCCGCATTATAAGTAACGTATAGCACTCTACGTCTTTTATTTGTCATATTCGGCCCTGATCGATGAGGCGCATAAGAATTAAAAAAAATAGCATCACCTGGATTAGTTGGTATAGAAACATAATCTAATCCATCTTCTTTAAGAGGCACCCATTGTTCTCCAATTAACCCTTTATTATGGTTTCCACACGCTATTTCAAGACAACCATTCTTTATTGTAGAAGTGTCAATACTTACCAAGGCAGTAATGTGCAATTTTGAATATCGGTCCCAGCCTGCTTGAACATCTTGATGTGCTTTAAAACCATCTCCTCCTGGCATTTTAAAATTAATCTTATCCTTAAATAATATCGCTTCTTTATTAAATAGTTGGGTTGTTATTTTTTGAATTTCACCATTAATAAAAAGCGTACTAAATCCTTGATGAAATGGTTCGATATCTTCCATACGCGATAAGATGCGCTTACCCGGTTCGAGTTTACTCTCCTCAAAATACATCATGTATTTATTTGCGACTTCTGGGTAATGCGTAACCTCATCTGTCCATTGAATAATTTCATTCATACTTTCTTTGTTATATAAACTACGAATTAGTAAGAATCCATTTTCATTAAAATCATTAATTTGTTTTTCTGATAATTCCATACTAAGCGCCAATTGATTATAAATTTATTATAAGAAGTTAATCGATAGTTAAGAGGAATAGAAAAAATTTTTCTTTTTAAGTTCTGTTGAAATATTAGTAAGTGCTGCCAATGATTTTTTATAGCTTTTAGCTAGCAAAATGATCTCATATATTTGAGCAGGATGAAACAAGCAGGATGCTAAAAATCTTCCTATATTAATGCGACCAAAATTATCAATATTTTTTATCACAGCCTCTGGAATATTTGAATCAGCATTATCAGCAATCGCTCTAATAATAATAAAATCTAAATTACTGGCCATCGCAATCTCGGCTATTCCCACACTTTCCATATCAATTGCTAATGCTTTTGTTTTTCTGAATAATTTCATTTTTTCTTCAAATGAGGCACATATTTTTTCAGTCGATACTACATCTCCATCAAATATTTTATATGATGAATCTTTAAAATGAGAAATTATTTTTTTTTGCCATTCGTGAGATGTGCTATAGATATTTCTATGATTTATTACTGATCTAGCTATTACCATATCGCCTGAGTTTATTGAATTACTTATTGCACCAGCGATTCCCCAGCTAATGAGACCATCTACATTTAATTTAACTAGTTTTTTTGTAGCATTAAGAGATGACTCATAACCAATACCAGAAATATATAAGAAAACATTTTTTTCTATTTCAATAGGTGTTTCAAAACTCAACTCATTAATCTGAAAGCATTTAGCCTCTGCTGGAAGGGCCGCGATAATACCAAGTTTCTTCAAGTTATTTTTTGAAGAAGGTTTCTATAACGGGCAAGCGCCCAGAGTGGAAAATATTTTGAATATCCATGATATTTTAAGTAAAAAACACGCGGAAACCCTGGGGCAGTATAACTATCATCATACCACTGACCATTTGATAATTGATTACTGAGTAGATAGTTAACCCCTTTTTTAACAACAATACTTTTTGCTTCTCCAACAGCTAACAAGGAAAGCAATGCCCAGGCAGTCTGAAATGCAGTACTTTTAAATGGTCGATAATGTTTTGGAGGGTAATAACTATCATTACTTTCACCCCATCCTCCATCACTATTCTGTATTTGCTGAAAATATTCAACGGCTTTTCTAGTATAGGGTTGCTGCGGATCTTCTCCTGCGATTTCAAGTGCTGTTAGCACAGACCAAGTTCCATAGATATAATTTGTACCCCACCGACCAAACCATGAGCCATCTTCTTCTTGTTCCGATTTAATATAATCAACACCATTTTTTATGTTCTTTGCGTATATTTTTTTATCTGCAAGACTAAGTAACGTAATAGCGCGTCCGGTAACATCCACGGTTGGTGGGTCGAGTAAAGCACCATGGTCTGCAGATGGAATTTCGTTAAGATAAAAATGTGTATTATTTATATCAAACGAACTAAATCCCCCGCCTCGTGACTGCATGCCCGCTACCCAATTAGCTGCGCGTTGTATTGGTTCAGAGTAACTTTTATTGTTTGTACGATGCATAGCCCAGGCAACCATAGATGTATCGTCTAAGTCAGGATAATAATAATTACTATATTGAAATGCCCAACCACCACCACTTAGTTCAGGTTTTTGAATACGCCAATCGCCCGGCTCATTACTTAATTGTTGTTCTTTTAACCAATTTAGAGCAGTTTCAATTTCTGTAGAGATATGCTGTTTGTATTCTGTTTCAATGAGTGCTTGACTTACTAAAGCAGTATCCCAGATCGGGGACATACATGGTTGACAATACATTGTATTACCACGCTGCGTTAACAATGCATCTATTGCTTTGCGGGCTAATTTTCGTTCAGGAGTATCTTTAGAATAACCAAGAATCACTAATGATTCGTAGACGTTAACCATTGCAGGAAAAATACCACCAATTCCATATTTACCATTCATTCGTTCTAAAAACCATTGTTCACATTTACGTATGGAATAGCGACGTATAAACGCAGGAACTAATTTTTCTGCCGAACGACCAATATGATCGAGGATCAAAAATGCACGTTTTAAGTGTGTGGTTACTTTAAAATAGTTTTGCTCATCTTCCGGCGGAATAATAAAGAGTTCTCTTATATCGATGCCACGTGGATTAGCCGCACTCGGTTTCAGAGTACATAAAACGAATAGTGGCACCATCACAGTTCGTGACCAATATGAGACTTTATCAATATGAAATGGAAACCATTTTGGTAAAATTATTACTTCAGCGGGTATAAAAGGTGTAGCTCTCCAAGGTACTTGGCCAAACAATGCCATTGTAATACGTGTAAAAACATTACAATGTGCCGCGCCACCATGATTTAATATCATTTTTTTTGCGCGAACCATATGTTCTTCATGCTGATCATCACCAATTAATTTCAAGGCAAAATAAGTTTTGACCGAACAACTTAAGTCAAAATTTCCACCCGTATAGAGAGACCAACCACCTTCTTCATTTTGTTGGGTACGTAAGTACGCTGCTATTTTCTCTTCGATTTTATCATCAATTTCACCGGCAAAGTGATTCATTAAGATATATTCGGCAGGAATTGTACAATCAGCTTCAAGCTCGTAAACCCAATGGCCATCATCATGTTGTTGTTCATGAAGTTTACTTTTGGCTGATTTTATCGAGCTATCTAAATTTGATATTAAATCTTTTGAAAGTGAATCGTTGCTGAATTGATTAAGTAGACTCTCGTTTTGAGTTTCTAGTGTCATTTTTTATTGTACTTAGAGTATTTTTATTTTAGTGCACAAAATTTTCTTCGAGAGTTAGTTATTAAAGTTTCTCATGAATACCCACAGTAGGCAAATGCCGTCCACTAAATTTAAAAAGATATCTTAATATAGCGTCATTACTTACAAAAACACTTGTTATTAAAATCGTTATTCTAACATCATGACGACTAATTTTGACTTGTTTTCCATCAATGAAATCTGGTTTTTTTCTAATTTTTTCTAGCGTTAGTACTGCCATCCCTATTGCCCATAAACAAAATTTTCGTAATCCTTTCTCTTTTGTTGGAATAAGCAGAGTATAATGTAAAGCATTATTCAAGTGACTATAGGCGATACCTAGTAATTCAATTAATGCATCATCAAAACCAGATTTATTGTTTCCAGGTATTTTATGTTTTACATCAATTCCATATTTTCTGAAGTGATCGCGAGGTAACCAACATGCTCCTCGTCTATGATCATCCCAAATATCTTTTAATATATTAGTCATCTGAAGGCCTTGTCCAAATGAAATAGCTAATTTCATTAACTCATTTTGGTGAGTATCAATTTCCGTTGAATAATCACAGAATAGCTCAGTTAGCATTTCACCAACGACCCCGGCTACGTAGTAACAATATTCATTCATATCATCTAAGCTTTCTAAACCAGTTAGTGTTTCTATATTTTGATACTTAGCCATACCTTTACACATAATTGAAACACAACGTTCTAGCGCTTTTCTTTGACGATTATTAAAACTATAGGTTATACGTATAATTTTTTTTGTATTTGCGATTAAATTATGTTCAGCCTCAGTTGCTGTAGGTGACAACAAAGAAAATAATTCCTCAGAAAATTCATCCGCATTTTTATCTTTCTTTACAACATCAATGAATTGATCTGTATATTCTTTCTTTTTTTCAACAGACATAGATTTATCATCCTCAATAGTATCTGCAATACGACAAAGAAGATAAGCATTTGATATTACTATTTGTAGAGAATCAGGTAATTCAGGGATTGTTAATGCAAAAGTACGAGATACATGTTGTAGTATCTCATGCTGATAACTAATGTCGTCAAGATTTGTGTTAAACTCTTCTTTTGATTTCATCAGAACTAATTTTCTCTTTACCAAAAAACTTATTTTACACATTAATGTATGTATACGGATTAGGCAAAGAGTATTTCAAAATTAAGAATTACATATGAGAAATTCAATAAATAACATTACTCAGTTTTATAATAATAATTTTAGCCTTTCTACAAAACGGGTTCATGTTTTTCCAATAAATTTTGACCTGTTTAATTCAGATGATTTCAAAGAATTTTTATCAAATGACGAAATTAATAGAGCAAATAAAATAAAAATTGTTGAAAAAAGGCATCAGTTTATTATTTCAAGAGGAGTTGTAAAAAAATTACTATCTACTTTTTTGAGAAAAGAGGTAGATCAGATTGAGTTTTTATATAGCCAACATGGAAAGCCATTTATAAATGAAAAATACTATAATCATGCAATTGAGTTTAATATTTCTCACTCCGGCATATATAGCCTCATAGCAATAACACTGGACAATAAAATTGGTGTTGATATTCAAAAAATCGATCCTGAGGTCGATTATAATTCACTATCAGCTCGTTTTTTTAGTGATAATGAAAAGAATGAGTTAATGAAACTGGATGAAAATAAAAGAAAAGATGCTTTTTATCTTGGGTGGGTCAGAAAAGAATCGTTTATAAAGGCAATAGGTATGGGCGTAGCTTACGGCCTAGATCGTTTTAGTGTGTCATTAAATAAAAATGATAATACAAATATTGTTATCTCAGATTTTGAAAATAAAAAATGGCATTGTTATGATCTGATAGAATTTAATAACTATAAAACTGCATTAACTACATGTACAAATAAAATAGATATTGTGATCTCGCAATAACTTGATTTTTATTTATTATAAAGAAGAGCAAGTGTTATTAACTACCTTTATATGGAAATAAATTAATGCTCAATTGGTACGATCTTCCAACTTATTACGATGTTTCATTTTCTTATGAAATGTCAGACGAATTAGCCTTTCTTAAAGAAGTTTTTAAAAAATATTCTAATTCACCTCAACCAAAATTGCTTGAACCTGCCTGTGGTACAGGTCGTTTAATGATTCCTCTTATACGGGAAGGTTTTGATTGCTCAGGTTTTGATCTAAATAGAAATGCGCTCCTATACCTAGAAGAAAAGCTTGATAGAAATCAACTTCATGCGAATGTTTTCTATGATGATATGAACAATTTTAAAACAGATGGAAAATATGATGGCATTTATTGTACTGTTGATACATTTAGACATCTTCTTACAGAGAAAGAAGCAAAACAGCATTTACTTAATGTGACAAAAGCATTAAAAAAAAATGGAATATATGTTCTTGGTCTACATTTACTCTCAAAAGAAAAAAAAATTGATAGGTTAACGCAGTGGACTGCAAAACGAGGACGTTTAACGATTAAAACTATAATGTCAATGATAAAATTGGATAAAAATAAGAGAAGAGAGACATTAGAAGTAGAATTAAAATTAAAGACTAATGGGCATAATGATTCATATACTTCTATTTATCAGTTGAGAACATATACTTTATTTCAATTAATGAAAATTTTAAAAAGCTTGCCCGAGTTAGAAATTATTAGTGTTTATGATGAGTATTATGATTTGTCAAACCCTATAACGCTCAATTCAGGATCTGATTATGCTGTTTTATTACTACGTAAAAAATAATATTTTTTATATCTAAGATTATCATAGATATTTTTTTGAAGAGTACCATGTAAGAATCGCAAAAATTGGCGCCCCAAAAGAGGCGCCAATAAGAAATGGTAAATGCCAGTTTAACCATACGACTGGGGCGAAGAGATATAAAATATCATCAAAATCAAATCCAGCAATACCTGGATAAGCTTTCCCTCCAGTATTCTTTTTTTTCTGGTCAATAATTTCAGCATATATCCCAGTAAAAATAACACCAACTGCAGCGCTGAATCCCATAAATACTGACCAGTAACTAGGTAGGTTGTCTTGCAGGTTTATTCCTATCGCTATAAAGAAGAGCGCTGTAACAATTGTATCGGAGTAGTAATCAAATTTATGACCCCATTCACTAGTTTTACCCGAGACTCTAGCAAGCTCACCATCGGCGCGGTCAAGAAAAGTAGATAACACCCAAAAAATACCACCTATAAGATTTATTTTTAATGCAAATGCAACACATGCGACTACCCCTGTGATTAGACGAATTATTGTCACATGATTGGGGGAGATTGATGTATTTACTAATGGAAGAATACAAATACGAGCAATTTTATGTGTCCAGGAATCACCAATCATTTTTATGAATTAAAACCAGAAAGTTCGATATTAAACTTATCAATTGTTCGTTTTGTGCGAGCATGTATTAGTGCTTTATATTCCGCTTCAAAATCATAGTTATGCGATTCAGAATCACCACCATGATTATTTTTGGTGGCGGGATGCGTATAGATTTCAGTTATGCCATTAGTAATATGAGGGATAATGCGTATTAATTTTTCAATATTCATATGTCCGCTATCATGTAATCCATAAATAGTATCATTAAAATTAATATTATTCTTTATACATTTTTTTTTCATAGAAAGTGTAAAGACCATAAAAAATATCCACCGAATGTGACGTACTATAAATTCTTTTTTGTTATCAATAATAGAATTTAGTGGAGGTTCATTTGGAATACGAATTGCTGTTAAATTATAGTCGCGCCCTATCTCAATAATTAAGTTAAATACAGTAGGATGTAGATGCATATGGTTATGCGCATTTACATGATCTAATTTTAAGCCAGTTTTTTTATATGCTTCAAATTGAGCACGAATTTCTCTTTTTAATTGCTTTCTTGCTTTAATATTAAAAAAGAAGTTTATACCACTGTAAAATTTATTTATCTGAAATTCACCAGTATTATTTACTAGGCTCGGAATTTCCGACGCAGGTAATTCTGCTACCCCATTACTTAGAACCAGATGTAGGCCTACATTTAATTTAGGAAGTTTTTTTGCATTCTCTATTGCGTGATCAGCAGCAGGGGCAGCTACCATTAAGCTTGTAGTAGTGAGAATACCTTTTGTGAAAGATTTTATTACGGCATCGTTTATTGAAATGGAAAGACCAAAATCATCACCCGTAACAATAAGTTTCTTCAGACCACATTCTCCCGCCTATATAGAAATTTGAAAAATTCGATACCTTCTCGTAACCGACGTTTCATTATTTCCCAATCACCACACATCTCAAAAAATAATATAGTCATTTTTTTTGGTCGAAAATAGAAACGTTTGTAGAAATTATCAACAGCTTCAAAAATTTCTTCACTCGATAGGTGTGGATAGTTCAATACTGAGTGTTGTACACCATCATCACCAACTAAATTTTCGTCGGCTACTAACCAGCCATTTTCAATCGCTTGTTTGTATAAAAGAGTGCCAGGATAAGCAGCAGGTAGTGACACTTGAATGGTTTGTGGATTTAATTCCTGCGCATAATTTATACTTTGTTCAATAGTCTCGATTGTTTCGCCAGGCAGTCCGACAATAAATGTTCCGTGAATAATAATTCCGAGCTTATGACAGTCACTGGTGAATTGACGTGCTATATCAAGGCGGATACCTTTTTTAATGTTGACTAATATTTCTTGATTACCTGACTCATAGCCAACTAGTAATAGACGAAGCCCATTGTCTTTCATGATTTTTAGAGTTTCATAAGGAACATTTGCTTTGGCATTACACGACCAGGTGATGCCAAGCTTCCCAATTTCTTTTGCTAGAGCTTCTACATGTTGAATATTGTCTGTCAACGTATCATCATCAAAAAAGAACTCTTTGATCTCTGGAAAATTATCACGAGCCCATAACACTTCAGCGGCAATATTTTCAACAGAACGTGTACGGTAGTTGTGTCCAGATATTGTTTGTGGCCATAAACAAAAGGAACAGCGTGATTTACAACCACGTCCAGTGTAAAAGGACATATAAGGGTGTAACATATAACCATTATAATAATCTGACGTAACAAGATTATCTTTATATACTTTCGTTACCCATGGAAGACTATCCATATCTTCAATCAACGCACGTGGTTTATTGTGAATCGGTCTATTATTTTTTTTGTAAGTTAATCCATCAATTTTATCTAGTATTTTTCCTTCTGCTATTTCTTTTATTGTGAAGTCAAATTCGTTTCCAGCAACAAAATCAATAGCATCAGAAGCTAAAATACAATGATCGGGATTAATAGCAACATGCGCACCACAAAAACCTATAATTAGATTTTTATTCTCATATTTAAATGCCTCTGCGATTTTGACATCGTTTAGAAATGATGGGGTACTGGTATACAAAACTAGCAATTCATATTCTTTAGCCAGCGGTAAAATATCTTCTATTGTTATACCACTAGCAGGCGCATCTATTAAGCGGCTACCTTCAACTAGTGCTGCAAGTTGAGCAAGCCATGTTGGATACCAGAACGATTTTACTTCACGAGTGCATTGGTAACGCGAACCAGCGCCGCCGTCATATCCATTATATGATGGCGGGTTAAGAAATAATGTATTTAGCATCGCTTATTATATTCTATATAAATCAATAATTTTATGGTGTTAGTAAATCGGGAATTTTCTCAGTAGTTTTATGATCGTCAGAGGATATTATTTTCTTTTCATGCATCAAACCTAAATGATCAACGACGAATGTATTGTTACGCCATCTCACTGAATTTCCAATATAACTAATAATTCTAATACAAAAGGACAATATATCACGTAGTGGAATCAACCAAATCTCAGAAATTCTTTTTGAGTTAATCATTTTGTTTGCACTATTGTGCAAAAGCACTCTCAAGGAAAGTGTTATGACTATTGGCAAACATAACAAAATCAAACTTTCTGTTGTTATGAATAGAGTAATTCCGGCAAAAATACTCAATACAAGACTGTCTGTCAGAAATGTAAGCGCATAAGCAAGTGGCTCTATTCGTTTTAATGTTCTCGCCCAACGCAATTCATGTAATATTAAATTTTTAAATGATGTTTCTTCCACTATATTCTCAACGACGTAATCTGATAGATGTATTTTATAACCAAAATTTGAAATTAACTTACCCAGCATATAATCATCAGCAAGGTGATTAGAGAACGATTCAAATCCACCAATTTTTTTTAAAATATCACGTTTAACAATCATTGTTGCACCAAGACAATATTTCATCGGTTGTAATATTCGAGATATTAGGACAGATGGTAAAAACCAGTTATTAATAAACATAGCATTAAGTTTCGAGGCTATTTTATCTTTAGCAATGCCATTATAAAGACAGGTAACAGCACCTATCTTTGTGTTACCAAATGGGCTTATTACTTGAGTTAGAAAATTTTTAGAAACACGTATATCACTATCAGCAATAAGTATGTATTCGTGTTTTACATAAGGGTACATATTAATTAAATTTGATACTTTATGGTTTGTTCCATGACGTTCAGTACTGATAATGTAACTTACATCTGCGCCAAATTCTTTTGTAATTTCTTCAACAATAGAAAGTGCTGGATCGTTTTTATCTTGTATTCCAAATATAACTTGGTATTGAGGATAATCTTGCTGACAAAAGCTACGAAGATTATCTAACATGTCAGGATCAAGCCCATAGATTGGTTTTAAGATTGTGACGGATGGCTGAAAGTTTTCCATTATCGTTTTTTTATTTTTTTTGTAATTGAAATACTCAATAGCAATTAAGGCAAAGAAAAGGTATCCCAAGGAAAAAAACCATAAAGATACGGCCACAATTAAAGTTACATTAATAAAGTCAATTTGCATTTATTAACCTTAATTTAGTTTTAAGAGCCTCTATAAGAAAAATCCAAAAACAGTGGGCTGGGAGGATATTTTTTTATTTATACACAAAGGTAAATTCAAATTTTTGCGTTTCCCCACGATTCCTGTCCGCACAATATATTGATTTTAACGTATTAATGCAAATTTCGAAAATTATTGTAATTATTAAGCAAAAATGCCTAAAAACCTCTCACGTTTTCTTACGTAAATATTTAACCTCAATATGTTGCCAATAAAGTAATCCGGGGATATCAATTACTAGTTCTCGAACTCGAGTTGCTAAGGATAATGCGAGTGAAAATTCAGGAGTCAAGCCAACTAGAATACCTAACATTAGGTAACCACCTTCTTGTACGCCGTATCCATTTGGAATAATAAAGGCAAGGTCGGTAATGATTGAAGTAAGGCTTTTTAGCATTAAAGCTTCTATAAGGCTGATAGGATGTCCCAGTAAGTAGCAGGCTAGCCAAACCTCAGATGTTTGCAATATAAGTCCTAATGTTCGCCATAAAATAGAGATAATAAATCGTTTTTTATTACCATAGATTTCTTTTACAAGCGCATCAACATCGCTTGCTTTTAGTGTAATTTCTACCCAATTGTCAGAGGTATTGAATTTACCAACCATCTTTGCAAAAAAACTAAATAATCCAGCCCGTTGAAAAAAGATAAATCCAGCAATACCAATACCAAGTAATAACGTGCCTAGAATTAATAACATAGCTAATTCATTATTAATTGCGAGATAGATTAGTAGCGCAGTACCAATGATCGCCCAAGGAATAAGTGCGAGTGCTTGGACAGTTTTATCTACAAGTACGGATGCACTAACATTAGTGGCAGGTCTACCCCAAAGAATCAGTAAACGCGCTTTTGCAATTTCACCGCCAATGGTTGCAACAGGCAGTAAAGTATTAATTGCTCTTCCTACCCACAAAGCTAACAATAATTCTTTAAATGGCGGAATAAGCCTATTTGGAAAAAGTTGATACCAAGAAATTACCGCAATAATTAAACTCGGCAACCAAACAACTGGCAATAAAAGCAGTGAAAAACCAGATTTAAATAAGAGCCCAAATATCTCAGCAAAACCCTGCCAGAAAATAAGCAAGGTCAATATTAAGATACCAACCAGCAAACCGATGTAAGATAATATTCGAATCATGAAATTTTAATGTAATTAGAAAAATATAGTTAAATTACATGTTTTATTTTTGTGGATAAACATTAGAATACCAAGCAGAGCTTTATGATACTAGGTAATTTATAAAACTGACATAATTGTTATTATGATTTCTCGAACAAAAAAATCATTGTCAGATTTGTTTCCTCTAATTCGGCATTTATCTTGTCGATTAACCCCTATTTTATTGAAAACATTTTTTACTCCAAATCAAATAACACTTTTGTCATTGTTATGTGGATTATTATGTGCTGGCTGTTTTAGTTTGGGAGCACATAATTTAGAAGTTATAGGTGCTCTTTTTCTAGTAGCTAGTTATACTTTAGATAATTGTGATGGGGAGGTTGCACGCATTAAGAATATGTCTTCTGAATTTGGAGCAAAATTCGATGACATGGCAGATTGGATGGTTGATGCAAGTTTTTTTGTCGCACTGGGATATGGCGTAAGCCAAGTAAATGAGCAAGTTTTTTGGTTTTGGTTAGGTATTATTGCTGCGCTGGGTGCTTTTATTGATTATGCTGTTGATTTACATTACTACGCTAAAAATAAAAAGAAAATCGACGCAATAACAAGAGAAGAACGGGCTGTACAATTTAAGCAGCCTCAAAATACATTAGATTGGCTAATCTATATATTTCATAAATTAAGTCGTGCTGATTTTTGTTTTATTGTACTGATGTTAGCTATATTTAATCTGACTTACATATTGTTGCCATTTGCAGCAATTGGCGCGCAAATATATTGGGTTACAGATTTATTTGAGCGAGCGAGAGGTTACCATACGTAAGAAGATTCTTAATAATTGTTGTATAGTATTGGAAGAATAAAATATGTTAAAAATAGAATATTTTAGGCTAATTAAATGGATAGGCAATCTTCTGTTTTTATCTGCTACATTAGTTTATGCAGAAGATAGCGATTCATATTATTTCTCTACTGCTTTTAATACAGGTTTTTCAGATCTTGATAACATCAAAAATACCGCACCAATTAACGGAAGCGCAAGAGTCGTTAATGATGAGGATATAACTGGAGGTTTTTCTGGTGCTATAGGTTATAAATGGCAACAATTTCGAATTGAAGCAGAATATTTGTGGCGTTATCGTTACGATTTTGGTGGCAATTTTGAGGTAGATGAAGCAGATAGCACAAATATAGGTGCTAATATTTCAACACAAAGCGTAATGCTCAATACATTTTGGGACTTTGAAAATCAAACAAAATTTAAACCTTACATTGGCGGAGGTGTAGGTTGGGTTACGCATGACGCTGAAATCAGAAGGGGAAATCTTGTAACGCAAGCGGAAACCAAACTAGATGCCACAACCGATAACATTGTTTGGGCTTTGACAATTGGAACTACTTACTCACTTAGCGATCATTGGAGTGCAGTATTTAGCTACAGGTATGTTGATTTAGGTGATCTAGAGCTTGGTCCTTTTTCTGATGGCGGTAAGGTTGACGCTGAATATACTTCTCAAGATCTAGCTTTAGGATTGATCTACCATTTTTAATATTTTTTATACAGAATAAAAGAACTTATTTTCACATTAATTAAGTTGTTAATATTATCAAAACACGAGCTTAATTAATTTTGTTATTCCGCAGAGAATTTAGCTGAGAGTACATCACACATGGCATATATATGACGCTAAATAAATTATGAAGAAATTAGTATTTTTTTTAGCGATTATTTGTTATTGGTTTATTTTTCAAAGAACTAGTAGTGTTGAGTATGGTCCAGGTGTTTTGGCTCCTGACATACCGATACAAGAAAAAATTGTGTTACGTACTGATTTTCCTTTTAAAGACTACACAATTACTCCCTTAGCGAAATTTCGTATAAAAGCTAAAACACTTTCAGTAAAAACCTATCGATCTGGTCGAGAATCAGAATTATCACCCGTGGATTTAGCATTAGGATGGGGAAGAATGTCAGATGAAAGTATTCTAGAATCTATTGAAATTTCACAATCAGGTCGTTGGTATAAGTGGCATGTAAATGAATTTCCAATCCCTCGTAGAGAAATAGAAACCAATAGTGCAAATATGCATCTTATTCCTGCAAATAAGGAAATCGAATCAAAGATAAAACGTGCACGCAGAGGTGATGTAGTAGAATTTAGCGGTAGTCTAATTAGGGTTGATGCGAATGATGGTTGGCGATGGGTCAGTTCTTTAACTCGTAACGATACAGGTGGTCATGCTTGCGAATTAGTTTTCGTGGAAAATTTTAGTATAAAAAATTTTTAGAAATATATAATTAGCTATGTCTTTCTACTGAGAATTTAGCTAACGAGTGTAACGCATCTAAATATTCAGATGAGGATAATTGGTTTAGGGCACTTATAGCTAGCTCTGATTCTTGTTTTGCAATTTCTGCTGTATAAGAAATCGCACCTGTTGAGTTTATAGCATCTTTTATTAGATTAATGTTCTCAAGTCCACCATTTGATATTGAATCACGAATTATTTTGGTTTGCTTTTTATCTCCATTCCACATTGCATATAATAATGGAAGTGTTGGGTTTCCTTGAGATAAATCGCTTCCAATATTTTTACCAAGTTCATTTTCAGAAGAGCTATAGTCAAGCACGTCATCAATTAATTGAAATGCAGTTCCAAGATGACGGCCATATGCTGCCATTGCTTTTTCTTCATTTTTTGTTTTATTGGAGATAACTGTCCCCAATTGTGCGGCAGCTTCAAATAACTTCGCAGTTTTATTACGAATTACATTAAGATAATTATCTTCACTTGTTTCTGGTTTATGACGATTTATCAATTGTTGCACTTCTCCTTCAGCAATGGTGTTAGTTGCTTCAGAAAGGATTTGCATCACATGAGGAGAGTTAATATTAACCATCATTTGAAAAGCACGTGAGTAGACAAAATCACCAACCAAAACACTTGCTTCATTACCCCAGCGTTGATTTGCCGTTTTATGGCCCCGTCTTAACAAAGATGCATCAACTACATCATCGTGCAGCAGAGTCGCAGTGTGAATAAGCTCAATAATTGCTGCTAGATTAATATGTTGGTTACCTTGGTATCTGAATATTTTAGAGCTTAGTAATACCAATGCGGGTCGAAGGCGTTTGCCCCCAGTATTTATAATGTACTGACCGAGTTGATTAATTAGGGGAACCTCAGAAGAAAGGCTTTCTTCTATTAATTTATTAACACTAACCATATCGTCCGAAATTAGATTATGTATTTGTGTAATATCGGCAGTTATTGGTTTTCTTGCTGTAGCGTCTTTTTGAGTCACTTTATCGTCTAAGTTATGATATTAAAGTTTATAGTTTCTAGAATTCAGCCAGATTATCTAGAAATATGGCTTGAATCAGTCTTATTCTTATTAATATCCTGAATTTTAGCATTCTTAACTTGTCACCACCTGTCGAATTTCTTAGAATCTGCTCCCTTTAGAGAAATATGAATAATTGTGGATGTTGGAGAATTATGATGTATGCGGTAATTAAGACTGGTGGTAAACAGTATAAGGTGGAAAAGGGCGATATACTGAAGGTTGAGAAGCTCGATAAGGAAGCGGGTAAAAGCATAAAGATTAACGATGTGTTGATGCTTATTGACGGTGAGAAAGTTACCGTTGGGACACCCATTGTTAAAGAAGCGCACGTAAATGCTAAAATTGAAAGTCACGGCCGAGGCCCTAAAATAAAAATCATTAAATTTCGGCGTCGTAAACATCATCGTAAGCAGATGGGACATCGTCAAGCCTATA
>Ga0315338_1003038_pt1 | contig 15330 bp, 13 predicted proteins | sample ASW8metaG_FD_204518 | JGI IMG/M metagenome (GOLD analysis project Ga0315338, IMG submission 204518) | Ammonia-oxidizing marine archaeal communities from Monterey Bay, California, United States - ASW #8 | ecosystem: Environmental > Aquatic > Marine > Coastal | place: USA: California | collected... | reverse complement strand
GAGTCCCGCGGTTGGAAGATCGACACGATGTCGGTCTCGGAGACCGATGGCGGCGGCTTCAAGGAGATCATTGCCTCGGTCTCCGGGCAGGAAGTCTTCAGCCGCCTCAAGTACGAGAAGGGTGTGCATCGCGTCCAGCGCGTTCCGACGACCGAGAGCCAGGGCCGCATCCACACGTCGACCGTGACCGTCGCCGTGATGCCCGAGGCCGAAGAGGTCGACATCGACATCAAGAACGAGGATCTGCGGATCGACGTCATGCGTGCTGGCGGACCCGGCGGTCAGAGCGTGAATACGACAGATTCCGCCGTGCGCATCACGCATCTGCCGAGCGGTCTCGTCGTGCAGTGTCAGGACGAGAAGTCGCAGCACAAGAACAAGGCCAAGGCGATGACCGTATTGCGCTCTCGCTTGCTCGACCTCGAAGAGGGACGCGCGAATGCAGAGCGCGCGAGCGAGCGCCGCGCACAGGTCGGTACGGGCGAGCGCAGCGAGAAGATCCGCACCTACAACTTTCCCCAGAGCCGGGTCACCGACCATCGGGCGAGCGTCACCCTGCACAAGCTCGACGCCCTGCTGGCGGGTGAGATGGACGAACTCCTGAATGCCGTCCACGCGAGCCTCGCCGCGGCGCGCGAGGGTGAGGTCGCGAGCGACGCGGGCAGCGGCTCGTGAGCGACGGAAACGCGACGCCACAGCCCGCTTCCTCCACGCCGGGGGCCGCGCGAGCGACGACTGCGAACGATTCGAGCACGGGCACGAACCCGGACACGAACTCAGGCGCCAACTCGGGCACGAATCCAAGCACGAGGTCGGACACGACCTCGAACGCGAGCATTGCGACTTCACAGCCCGACGCTCGCGACCGCGTATGGACCGTGCTGGAGCTGCTTCGCTGGACCACCGACTATTTCGACCGCAGCGGGATCGACAGCGCTCGCCTCGATGCCGAGGTGCTGCTGGCGCATGCCCTCGAGACCGACCGACTCCGCCTCTACGTCGATCACGAGAAGCCCGTGCAGGCCTCCGAGCGGGATCGCTTCCGTGCGCTCGTGCAGAGGCGGGTCGGCGAGCGGGTGCCCGTGTCGTTGCTGCTCGGGGAGCGGGAGTTCTGGTCGCTGCCCTTTCGGGTCAGTTCGGACGTTCTCACGCCACGCCCCGAGACCGAAACCCTCGTCGAAGCGGCTCTCTCGAAGGTGGCCGATTCCGAGTCGACTCCCAGAATCCTGGATCTGGGGACGGGATCGGGTGCGATCGCCCTCTCTCTGGCGTCGGAACTTCCCCACGCAGAGATTACGGCGACCGATCTTTCGCCGGCCGCGCTACAGATTGCGTCCGAAAATGCCGATCATTTGCACACGGGAGAGAGGATTCGCTTCCTGGCGGGTGACCTCTTCGAGCCGGTCGCGTCGGAGCGATTCGACCTGATTGTTTCGAACCCACCTTATGTGGGTCGGGACGATGCCGAATCGCTTCCGCCGGAACTCTCGCACGAGCCCGAGATGGCGCTCTTTGCGGGGGCAGATGGTTTGGACGTGATCCGGCGGTTGGTGGCCGAAGCCGGCGATCATCTCTCCCCAGGAGGATGGCTCTTCATCGAGCATTCTCCGGAACAAGTCGAGGCGATCGAGCGGGAGTTGGTTCGAGCAGGGTTCACGGAGTTGGAGCGGCGTTTCGATCTGGCGCGATTGCCACGGGTCTCAGGGGCTCGATGGCAAGCAGAATGACGGAAGCATCGGGTGAGTGGCCCGATGACCGACAGCCCAGCAGGGAGTAGTTACATGGCCGCGAAAGCAGCTTCGAAACTCATGCGCGTCCTCAAGGCCGACGCCGCCAACTTCGCTGAAGATTGGCACGGCGTGTGTGCGCGACGCGAGGATACGGTGCTCGACGTCGAGGCCGACGTCGCCAAGATCATCGCCTCGGTTCGTTCGGGCGGAGACGATGCCCTCCGCGGCTTCGTCAAGAAGTTCGATGGCGCAAAGCTCGAGAACCTCGAAGTCACGAGTGACGAATGGGACGAGGCTTGTGACCAGGTCGACAGCGCGGACCGCGCCGCGATCGGCAAGGCCGCCATGCGCGTTCGTGAATTCCACCGCAAGCGGATCCCGTCGAGCTGGGAGATGCGTGAAGAAGGTGGCGGCTACATGGGCCAGAGAGTCCGTCCGCTTGCGCGCGTCGGTCTCTACGTGCCCGGCGGCAAGGCCATCTACCCGTCTTCGGTCGTGATGAATGCAATTCCGGCCTCCGTCGTCGAGGTGCCCGAGATCTTGATGGCGACGCCGCCGCAGAAGGACGGCACGATTCGTCCCGAGGTCCTGATGGCGGCGCGTGTCGCTGGCGTACATCGCGTCTTCAAGATGGGTGGCGCCCACGCGGTGGCTGCCCTCGCCTATGGAACCGAGGAAATTCCGCGTGTCGACAAGATCGTCGGACCCGGCAATGTCTGGGTCGCGACGGCGAAGAAGCAGGTCTTCGGACAGGTGGGCATCGATAGCGAAGCCGGCCCGACGGAAGTCTGCATCGTGGCGGATCGCAGCGCGACGCCTGCCTGGCTCGCCGCCGATCTGCTCTCGCAGGCCGAGCACGACGAACTCGCGCAGTCCGTCCTGATCACGCACATGAAGGGACTCGTGACGCGAGTACAGGATCAGCTGAAGCGTCAGATCTCGGACCTCGATCGCAGCGCGATCGCAGAGAAGTCGATCAGGTCGCGCGGTGTCATCGTCGTGACGAAGAACCTCGACGAGTCGATTCGACTGGCGAACGAATACGCATCCGAGCATCTCGTCCTCGCCGTCGAGGATCCCGAGAAGGCATCGAAGGAAGTCGTGAACGCGGGCGCCATCTTCATGGGGCACTACACGCCGGTCGCGGTCGGCGACTACATGGCCGGTCCGAATCACGTCCTGCCGACCGGCGGGACGGCTCGCTTCTTCTCGCCTCTCTCGGTCGAGGACTTCCTCAAGCGGACGAGCTTCATGAAGTTCGAGCCGCCCAAGCTCCGGGAGCTCGGCGCCGACATCGTGCGCCTCGCGAACGTCGAGGGATTGTCCGGGCATGGCGCGTCGGTGGAGCTGCGGCTACAAAAGATCCGCCGCGCCCGTCGAGAACGGGAAGCCGCCCGCGAAGTCGAGCTCTAGACCACCAGACCCGTCTGGATCGCTTCTCGCGTCGCGGAATTCCCGCGGGTGCGTTCCCGCGCTCGTTCGAGCGCCCGAATGCCGGTCGAACTCTGGTGGAAAACCGGTGGGAAGCCGGCCGAGAACCGAACCCGGCGAAAGCCGGGCGGAGAAGTCTCATGTCGTCGAAAGCGAAGTCGCAGCCCGATGCGGGCCGAGCGAGCCGTGTGGGCACGATCGCTCGCAAGACCAAGGAGACCGAGATCCAGATCCGAATCGATCTGGACGGCTCGGGCCAGTACAGCGTCGAAACGGGAATCCCCTTCTTCGATCACATGCTGGAATCCTTCGCTCGCCACGGCCTCTTCGATCTCGAACTCGCCGCGAAGGGCGACATCGACGTCGACCTCCATCACACGGTCGAAGACGTGGGGATCGCCCTGGGTCAGGCCTTTCGCGAAGCGCTCGGCAGCGCCGCCGGCATCCGTCGCTTCGGGAGCTGCCTGCTGCCGATGGCCGAGTCGAAGGTCGAGGTCGCCGTCGACGTGTCGAATCGCGCCTACCTCGTTTACCAGCTGCCGCTCGAGAACACGACGATCGGAAGCTTCGACGCCACGCTGACCGAGGACTTCATGTACGCGTTCTCCCAGAGTGCCGGTCTCGATCTGCATATCGAGAAGCGTTACGGGAAGAGTCCGCACCACTGCGTCGAGGCCGCCTTCAAGGGCGTCGCTCGTGCGCTTCGCGATGCGGTCGCCATCGATCCGCGCGAGTCCGGGCTGCCGACGGTCAAGGGAGCCCTCTAGGCCGATGCGTCCTCGCATAGCGCTCGTCGATTACGGCGCCGGAAACCTCCGCAGCGTCGCAAAGGCGCTCGAACGTTCCGAAATGGATCCGGTCGTGACGAGTGATCCGGCCGTCGTGCGCGATGCGGATGGCGTCCTGCTGCCCGGGGTCGGCGCCTTTCGCAACGCCGTCGAAGCACTCGAGGAGGCCGGCCTGGCGGACGCGATTCGCAAGGTGACCGACCACGGACGCCCCTACCTCGGTATCTGCTTCGGCTACCAGCTGCTCTTCGACGAAGGGACCGAACACGGCATCACCCCCGGCCTCGGTCGGCTTCGCGGGCGCGTTACTCGCTTTCCCGACAAGGACGTCGACGGAAGTCAGCTCCTCGTGCCGCACATCGGCTGGAACGAAGTTCGCTACGAGGGCGATCATCCCATGCTCGAAGCCTTGCCGGAAACGGACGTGTACTACTTCGTGCATTCCTACCGTCCCGAACCGACGGACGAAGGGATCGTCGCCGGTCGCACCGAATACGGCGGCTCCTTTGCGGCGGCCGTCGCGAAGGACAACATCTTCGCGATCCAGTTCCATCCCGAGAAGAGTCAGACCGCCGGCAAACGGCTGCTCGACGCCTATCGCGTCTGGCTCGAGGGAAGTCGATGAGCGCAGAGATCCTCTTCGAAGTGATCCCCGCGATCGATCTGCTAGGCGGCGAAGCCGTGCGTCTCTCACAGGGACGCTACGACCAGGCGACAGTCTACGATGCCGACCCGGCGAAGGTGGCGGGGCGCTTCGCTGCAGCCGGAATCCGGCGTCTCCACGTCGTCGACCTCGAGGGCGCGAAAGCCGGAAAGCCCGTTCAGGGTGACGCGATTCGCCGCATCCTCGACGCGGTCGGTTCCGTTCCCGTTCAACTCGGCGGCGGTCTGCGAACGCTCGAGGGCGTCGACACAGCGCTCGATTGGGGGCTCGATCGGGTGATCCTCGGGACCGCGGCGCTTCGCGATCCCGAGTTGGTGAAGAGCGCTGCGTCGAAGCACGCCGGTCGCATCGTCGTTGGGATCGATGCGCGCGACGGCCGCGTTGCCGTCGAGGGCTGGCTCGAAGGCTCCGAGACGACGGCCATCGATCTCGCGAAGAGATTCGAGGACGCGGGTGTCGCGGCGATCGTCTACACCGACATCTCGAGAGACGGCATGCTCACGGGCGCGAACATCGAAGCGACGGCCGAGCTCGCCGATTCGATCGGCATTCCCGTCATCGTCTCCGGCGGTGTCGCGACGAACGACGACGTGATCGCTGCCGCACGCCATCGGAGCAGTGGCATATGCGGCGTGATCGTCGGGCGAGCGATCTATACGGGCGGCGTCGATCTCGCGACCGCCCTCGAGATCGCGCGCAAAGAAGTCGGGGAGGCATAGATGGCGCTGCGCAAGCGGATCATTCCGTGTCTCGACGTCGACAAGGGCCGCGTGGTGAAGGGCGTGAAGTACATCGATCATGTCGATGCCGGTGACCCGGTCGAAGTCGCGAAGCGTTACGACGCGCAAGAGGCGGACGAGATCACCTTCCTCGACATCACGGCGAGCCACGAAGAGCGCGGCATCCTGCTCGACGTCGTGGCACGGACGGCCGAGAGCGTCTTCATGCCGCTGACCGTCGGAGGTGGCGTTCGTTCGCTGCAGGACATTCGCGACCTGTTGAACGCGGGCGCGGACAAGGTTTCCATCATGACCGCCGCGATCAAGGATCCGGACCTCGTGAACGCGGCGGCCGAGAAGATCGGGAGTGCGAACCTCGTGGTGGCGATCGACGCGAAGCAGGTGTCGGGCGAGGGCGAGGCGCCTCGCTGGGAAGTCTTCACGCATGGTGGCCGGAACGAGACCGGGATCGATGCCGTCGAATGGGCGGCCCGCATGGCCGAGGCCGGGGCGGGCGAGATCCTGCTGACCAGCATGGACCGCGACGGTACGAAGATCGGGTACGACCTGGCGATGCTGCGAGCGGTCGCGGATCGAGTCCCGATTCCGGTCATCGCTTCTGGCGGTGGGGGGAGCTCGGCGGACCTGGCGACGGCGCTCGACGATGGGCCCGAGGGCGGACATTGCCAGGCGGCGCTTGCGGCCTCGATCTTCCATTTCAAGGAGACGACGGTCGGCGAGGTGAAGCGGGACCTGCTCGCTGCCGGAATTCTCGTGCGGGACCCGGTCGAACCCGGAAACCCTGTGGGGCACGCGTGAGGTCGTCTTCCGAGGCCCAAATCAATCGGTGAGGGCGTTTGAGGCGGCCAGGACGCTGCGCTAGGTTCCGAACCTTTCGCACATACCAGAACGCGACTGGGGTGAGAATCTCCCAGCGCTCCAGAGCGTCTTTCGAGGTGCGACGAGGGCGGGTTCAGGCGAGTTCGGGCGGGTGCGATCAAAGGTACGAAGCGGAGCGCGCCGAAGAGGCAGCCGTAGAAATCGAATATGCAGCGGGGAAGCAGCCGAAAGGCAGGAGCACGCGAGTAGCGAATAGCGTGCCACGAAAACGGACCCAACGGACACTCATTAGTCGGACCGACGAATCAAGGCGATTCGGAAGGTCCATCGGATCGATCGTGACCCGTGTAATGTGAAGTGTTGGTTGGATCCCCGCGATGGCGAGGGGAGTGAACATGCCGGTGATCAAGATCAAGGAGAGCGAGTCTTTCGAGGGCGCGATGAAGCGCTTCAAGAAGACCTGCGAGAAGGCTGGAATTCTGACGGAGCTTCGGCGTCGTGAGTATTACGACAAGCCGAGCATCCGAAAGAAGAAGAAGGAAGCCGCTGCTCGCAAGCGCGCTCTCAAGAAGATCCGACGCTCGTCCATGAACTAGCACGACGTCACAGCGAGAGGTGGATTTGAGCCGGATTCCCGAGACAGCCATCCACGAGATCCGAAACCGGGCCGACATCGTCAGCCTGGTTTCTCGCTACGTCGAGTTGAAGCAGGCCGGTCGGAACTGGCGGGGACTCTGTCCCTTCCACAACGAGAAGACGCCCTCTTTCAACGTCAATCCAGACCGACAGATCTTTCATTGTTTCGGCTGCCAGGAAGGCGGCGACGTGATCGCCTTCCTGATGAAGCACGAAGGCCTCTCGTTTCCCGAGGCCACGCGCTCGCTCGCCGGCGAGCTCGGAATCGAGATTCCCGAGGAACGGGGCGCGCCGGACGCCGGCGTGGGCGCCCGTATCTACGAAGCGAACGAGATCGCCCAGGAGCTCTATCGCGAAGCGCTTCGCGCGCCCGAGGGCGAGATCGCACGGACCTACCTCGCGTCGCGAGGCTTCGATGACGCGGCCGCCGAGGAATTCGGCATGGGCTTCGCCCCCGCGCGATGGGACGCGGTGGCCGAGCGTTTGCGCAAGCGACGCATCTCCGGCGACCTCGGTGTGAAGGCCGGACTGCTGGCCGAGAGGAAATCCGGATCGGGTCATTACGACCGGCTGCGCGGACGACTGACCTTCCCGATCCGCGACGTGCGCGGTCGTGCGATCGGCTTCGGCGGTCGGGCGCTCGAAGCCGACCAGGAACCGAAATACCTGAACACGCCCGAGAGCCCGGTCTTTCAGAAGCGCAATTCCTTCTACGGGTACCCCGATGCGCTCGAGGCCATCCGACGGGCCAGTCGGGTGATCCTCTGCGAGGGCTATTTCGATCGGATCGCTTTCGCGCGGGCGGGCATGGGCGAGGCGCTCGCCACCTGCGGCACCGCCCTCACCGAGGACCACGGTCTCCAGCTCCGCCGCCGCGCCCGCGAAGTCGTTCTGGTCTTCGATGGCGACTCGGCTGGGCAGGCGGCGACAGAGAAGGCGCTCGCCGTTCTCCTGCCCCATGGGCTTCGTGTCCGGGCGGCCCAGATTCCGGGCCGGCTCGACCCCGACGACTTCCTGAACAAGGAAGGGGTCGACGCGCTTCGCAAGCTTGTCGACGAGGCGCCGGACGCGCTGGAACTCTCGATCCGCAACGCGGTGCGTCATGGAACAGCGACACCCGATCAGAAGGCGGATGCGGTCGGACACGTCGCGCCCCTGCTCGCACGCGTCTCTGATGCGGTCTCGCGAGATGAATACGTGCGACGCCTCGCGATGGCCGTCGGTGCATCGACGACCGCAGTGGCGAGCATCGTTCGTGACGCAGCGCGTAGTTCCGTGCACTCGTCACAAGTCGACGCCGAGTCACTCGGGCTCGAACGCGATCGTCGTGACATGCCCGAAGAGCGTCAGCTCCGCGGACTAGCGCGCCTATTTTTGCAGCGCCCCGAGCTCGTCAGTGACGAGCTCGCACTGAAACTTCAACAAATCCTGCCGGTTGGCGCGTGGAAGTCGATCATCCTGCAGATCATCGAAGCTGCGAGCGACGGATTGCTGCTGCCCGGTGAGAACGGTGGCGTCGATTCATTCGCGGTCGAATCACGACTCGACGAGGAAGCAAGGCTTCGCCTGCGGGAAATCGCGATCGACGATGCACCGATCGACGGCGAGCGAACGGCAGATCAAATCCTCGACGATCTGATCGGCTGGTTCGATCTTCGCCGGATTGCCGCACGCGAACAGGATGTGAAACGGCGACTGCAAGATCCTGAAGCAGATCACGCGGCACTTCTGAAGGAGCGTCATTCTTTGCTACTCGAACGCAAGGCGCATCTGCGCGTCGGCTCGAGCGGCAACACGCAAGCAAGAGACGGTCTCGACTGAACAGTTACCTTTGCAAAGCAGCGAAAGCGGCACTTCGGCAGTAGAGTTGAAGCACCCAAGGAGGACCCCCCCATGGCCTCGAACGCGTCCACGAGGGAGTCGACAGCCGAGTCGACGAACAATCCAGAGATTCCGATCGAACCGATCGAAGACACGCCCAAGCGTGCGCGCCGAGCCCAGTCCTCGAAGAAGGCTGCGAGCGCCACGACTGCGAAGAAGAACACGCCAAAGAAGAACAGCTCGAAGAGCACGAAGAAGAACGGAGCGAAGGCCCAGCCCGCGACGACGCCTAACGAAGAAGCTCCGCTCACTCGCGATGAATTGCTGGAGCTCGACTCGGTTACGAAACTGATCGAAGCGGGACACGAGAAGGGCAGTGTCGATCGCGCCGACCTCCGTCTCGCCTTCGAAGACCCGGGACTCGGCCAGAAGGATTTCGATGGCGTCCTGTCGATCCTTCGTGAAGAAGAACTCCCGCTGGCCCGGACGGGGCCCAAGACTCGAGCGGAACAGGCGAAGGCCAGAGCGAGGAAGCGGGCCGACGCGATTGCAGCCGAAGACGGCGGTAGCGCGGATCCTGTGCGCGCCTATCTGCGTGAGATGGGGCAAGTCTCGCTGCTGACCCGCGAAGGCGAGGTCGAGATTGCGCAGAGGATCGAGGCGGCGGTCAATGAGCATCTGGCGGCGCTGATTGGAAACTTCTATTGCCTGCGGCGCATGATCGAGGTCGGGCATTTCGTTCGTGACGACAAGCTCGAATTGAAGAAGGTCGTCGACGGCGTCGATGATGAAGATGCGCCGCCCGAAGCCGAGATCCGTGCGAAGTTCCTGGGAGCGATCGAGAACCTCGAAACCATCGAACGCAGACTCACCGAGCGACACAAGGAACTCTCCGACACGGCGATGAGTCGGGACGATCGCGACGCGTGCGAAGTCGAGACCAGGGAATTGCATGCCAGCGCCGCGAAACTCCTGCGCGAACAGCGCGTCAGTCGCGAGCGCTACGACGAGCTCGATCGCTGTCTCGACGAACTGCTCGAGAGCCATCGACTCCTCGACCATCGCGCCGACGAGATCGCCGCACGCTTCGACCTCGAGACGGAAGACTTCCTCTTGTTGACGGAGACGTCCAAGAAGTCGACGGCTGGCGGCAAGCATGCGCTCGAGCGATTGGGTGGAGATGCTGCGGCGATCGCCGATGCCCAGGCCGAGTTCGAAAGCCTGGTCGTGTTCCGCAAGCGACTCGAAGCGGATACGGAGCTCACCCTCGAGGAGATCGAGCGGATTCGTCGGGTCGTCGATGCGACGACGATCCGATGTCAGGAGGCCAAGAGCGAACTCATCGAGGCCAACCTGCGACTCGTCGTCTCGATCGCGAAGAAGTACACGAACCGCGGGCTGCAGTTCCTGGACTTGATCCAGGAGGGCAACATCGGTCTGATGAAGGCGGTCGACAAGTTCGAGTGGCGCCGCGGCTACAAGTTCTCGACCTACGCGACGTGGTGGATCCGGCAGGCGATCACGCGCGCGATCGCCGATCAGGCGAGGACGATCCGGATTCCGGTCCACATGATCGAGACGATCCACAAGCTGGTCCGCGCGACGCGACAGCTGGTGCAGGTCCTCGGTCGCGAGCCCCAGCCCGAGGAACTCTCCGAGACCCTCGAGTTGCCCCTCGAAAAGGTCCGGATGGTGCTGCGCATCGCGAACGACCCGATCAGCCTCGAGACGCCGGTCGGCGAAGAGGACGACAGCCGACTCTCGGACTTCATCGAGGACCCGAACGTCGTGAACCCGGCGGACGCCGTGATCCAGTCGAGCCTCGCGGAGCATACCCGCGAGCTGCTCGCGACCCTGGCTCCCCGCGAGGCCCGTGTTCTGCGCATGCGCTTCGGGATCGGCGAGCAGTCCAATCGCACTCTCGAAGAGGTCGGTCAGGACTTCGACGTCACCCGCGAACGGATTCGCCAGATCGAGGCCAAGGCCCTGCGAAAGCTCCGGCATCCCAGCCGCAGCCGCTCGCTGAAGGGTTTCCTCGAGGGCTGAGAGCCGCCCGTATCCCTGTTCAGCACCTACTCTGGCGCTTGTCTTGGCGCTTGTCTTGGCGCTTTTCTCGGCGCCTTCGTTGGCCGCCATTGCGTGCCGTTCTCCGAGTCTGCCCGATTCCAGCCACATGCGATCAAGCGCACCCCCGGGCCGTCCGATAAGGGCCTCGAGAGGTCCGCGGCTTGAAGCTCATCGCCTGCCCAGATTGCCATACCCAGTACGACGTCAGTGACATGGCGCCGAAGAGCGCCTTCGATTGCCGCTGCGGCACGACTCTCGAGGCGACGGCGCCTGAAGCGACGGACGCCCTCGTCCGGAAATGCAGTGGCTGCGGCGCGATAGCACGCAACGACGACGAGAGCTGTGAGTACTGCGGTGCGGGCATCGTCCAGACCGTGGACCGCGGAAGCCTGCTCTGCCCCGAGTGTTATGCACGCAATCTCGACGACGCGCGCTTCTGCCTCGGCTGCGGCGTCGCCTTCGATCCCCAGTCGCCCGAGCCGACCGTGTCCGAGCTGCGATGTCCCTGTTGTGAATGTTGGATGACTTCGCGCGAGGTCGGCGGGCTCGAGATCCAGGAATGTCCGAAATGCCATGGCCTGTGGGCGCCCGAAGATCGCTTCGACATCCTGGTCGAAAGGACCGTCACGGCCGTTCGGGAACGGCACCTCGAGCAGGACGTAGCGGCGCCGCGCGTCGACGGCGGGAACCCGGTCGAGAACGCGGTCGAGTATCGGCGTTGTCCGACATGCGACGCGCTCATGAACCGTCGAAATTTCCGGAAGCGTTCGGGCGTCGTGATCGATCGCTGTCATCAGCACGGCACGTGGCTAGACGCGCACGAACTCGAGCGCATCGCCGGCTACGTCCTCTCGGGCCGCGCCGAACGGGCCAAGGCCCTCGAAGCAGATGACAAGGCGACGCGCGACGCGCAGGGCGCGCGCGAGGCGATGTTCCGCGTACAGGGCATCTCGACCGAGAGCCAGGCGGAGTACTCGATCTTCGGTGAACGACGCAAATCTTCCACGGTCGGGACGATCTTCGATCTCTTGATCGGCATTCTGCAATGACGAACGGATCGCATTCGAAGGCACGACTCGTGCGAGTGTCTTCGAAGCGCGGACCCAGACGAAAGAGGAACTGAACATGGCACTCTTCGACAAACTCCGAGCCGAACTGATCGACATCGTCGAATGGATCGACGACAGCCAGCACACGCTGGTCTGGCGCTTTCCGCGCTACCGCAATCAGGTGAAATACGGTGCGCAGCTGATCGTGCGCCCCGGCCAGTCCGCGGTCTTCGTGCATCAGGGCAAGATCGCCGACGTCTTCGGGCCCGGTCATTACCGACTCGAGACGAAGAACCTGCCGATCTTGTCCACCCTGATGGGCTGGATGCATGGCTTCGACAGCCCGTTCAAGGCCGAGATCTACTTCGTCAGCAGCCGACAGCTGACCGACCTGAAGTGGGGCACTTCGAATCCCGTCCCGCTTCGTGATCCCGACTTCGGCTCGGTTCGCGTCCGCGCCTTCGGTACCTATACCCTTCGAGCGATCGATCCCGCACGGCTGCTCTCCGAACTCGTCGGCACCGACGGCGTCTACGAGGCGGAGGAAGTTTCGGCGCTGCTGCGCTCGATCATCTCGATGACCTTCGCCGACGTCGTGGCGAACTCGGGGATCAGCGTCCTCGACCTGGCCCAGAACTACGCGGCCCTGTCCGAAAAACTGCGCGAAGAAGTCGTCTCGCGCATAGACGACGAGTTCGGCCTCGAACTTCCGCAGCTCTACATCGTGAACGTGTCGGTTCCGGCCGAGGTCGAGCGTGCCCTCGACGCACGCGCGAGCATGACGGCGATCGGTGACATGGGCGCGTTCCAGGCCTATCAGCTCGGTCAGGCCATGCCCGAAGCCGCTGCCAATCCGGCGGGCGGACTCGCGGGCGCGGGCGTCGGACTCGGTATGGGTCTCGCGATGACCAACTCGATGGGCGGCATCATGGGCGGCGCGGCCGGTGGCGGTGGTCCGGCTGGACCGACGACCGGTGGTGCGTCTGGAACGGGTGGCGGAACACCGCCCGCCGGTGGACCGCCTCCGGTCCCGAGCGTCTCCTGGCACATCGCCGAGGGCGGCGAATCCGTCGGCCCATTCACACCGGCTCAGCTCGTGCAGGCGATCGGCGCAGGCCGCGTCGCGCGCGAAACACTCGTCTGGTGCATGGGCATGAGCGAGTGGTCAAAGGCTTCCGACATCGACGTCCTGTCTGGCTACTTCGCTCCTCAGCCGCCGCCCGTTCCGGGAGGTTAGGCCTCGCAGGAGGCGAGTTCGGCAGGCGATCGGCATTTTGCCTCGGCGCTGCGCCGAGGTCCGCCGATTGCGATTTAGATCGGATGGGCGAGCCCCGATAGAAAATCCTGAACCCTCAGGAGCCTACCCCTGCTTTCCCCCCTTCGTCGTCTGGTTTCCATCTCTTGCGCACTGCTGGTGTGCGGAATGGTGTCGACTCTGGAAGCGGACTCGGCTTCGGCCGAGTCGAGCGTCAAGAGCAGCGCCGGGACCATGAAGCGCGGCCCGAGCACGGTCCGCCGCGGTGCCGGCACGATCAGGCGCGGGGCGGGCAATCGGCGTGGCAATGAACTCGGTTCGCGCACGCGCGGGCACGAATCATCGATGTCGAGTTCTCGTCGCGCGAGCGCGCGATTGTCGGACGACGACGACGACGAAGAAGAAGCCCAGTCGCGAACCTCCGAGGACGACCGAGAGCGAAAGGACGCGCGCTCCGGGACCGAGCCCGAGGAAGACCTCGAGGAAGAGGAGCCCGACTACGGCGTGCGGACGCTCGGGAAGGCCTGCATCTACGGCGCTCGGGGTGAGGTCGTCTACAGACCTCGCGATGGGTGGTGTCGCGGGGATGTGGCGCCGCCACCCGCCGCGGTCGCGCCGAGCCCTGCTCGGCACCGAAAGCCGCCGACGGCATCGCGAAACGTAGAGAGGCGTCGCCGCGAGCTCCCGGCCTCGTCCCGCAACACCGACCGCCATCATCGTCCGCTGCCTCGAAAGGCCGTCGCGCCTACCCGGCGCCCCACACGCGATCAATGCACCTACGATTCAGATGGCCGCCTCACGCATACCCCCGCTGGCGGCTTCTGTCCGCCCCGTGCGACGAAGCGCGGGTCGAAGACCCGTCGATAGCAGACCATCCCACGCGTCGATCGGTCAGCGATCGACCTCTTCCGACATCGAATTGATCGCGGGCTACTCTGTCCTCGCTGCCTTCCGCTTCGGCGATGGCATCGCGGAGACACCGCTTGAAACTCTACTGCCATCCGATTTCGCTGATCCCATGGCGCGTCCACATAGCCTTGCACGAGAAGGGTCAGGGCTTCGAAGAGGTCCACATCGACGTGAACCAGGCGCACGGACGCGACGAAGCGTTTCTGCGCCTGAATCCGTTCGGCCAGATCCCCGTGCTCGACGACGACGGCTTCGTCGTCGCCGATTCGATCGCGATCCTCGAGTACCTCGAGGAGAAGTTTCCAGAACCAGCGCTGATGCCCCCGTCGACGTCGACGCATTTCGCGACGCGAGCTCGCATCCGACAGTTCATGTGCTGGAGCTCGGCGCATTGGATGCCGGGCTGGAAGGGCTGGATCGGCGGAAGGGCCGAATCGGCGGACGGGACGAGCGCGATGGCCCAGGAGGGGCGATCGATCCTCGCTCATCATCTGGATGTGTTGCAGGGCCAGCTAGATCGGGCCGACGATCCTCGCGATGACCGCGCAGGCATTGGCAGCGACGACGCCAAGAGCGACGATTGGCTCGTCGGAGAGTTCTCGCTCGCAGACGTTTGCTATGCGCCGCTCGTTTTGCTTCTCACGCCTGCAGGGTTGAAGGACGAGGTCTCGGCCAGGCCTTCGGTCGCGGACTGGGTCCGGCGACTTCGCGCGCGGCCTTCGGTCGAGACCGCGATGGGAGCGATGCTCGGGGGATGATCGGGCGCCGAGCGCCGGGTCCCCCTAACAGGGCTTCCCGACCTTCTCCATCCAGGACTTGTAGTCCTCGAAGCCGATCTCGGCGTGACGCGCAGAGACGCGCTCGCGCAGGGCCTCCGCTTGCTTCGCGGAAGGCGGAGCCGCCGAGGCGAGGACGTCGGCGACGTGGTCGGCCGTCGCGCTCGCTGCGTTCTCGGCGGCGTCTCCGCGTGCGGCTTGAGAGCGATCCGAGTCGTCGTCTCCGACGCCGAGGTAGGCCTCGATCGCGGCTTTGCTGACTTCGGTCGCATGCTTGCGCGAGGCGACGATGTTGCCCTTGCCCGTGACGACGTTGCCGACGGAGAAGACGGTCGGATAGCCCTCGAGCTTGCCGATGTCCCAGTCCTTGAAGTCGAAGAGTTCCCCGCGCATTTCGATGCCCTCGATCGGTTCCGGGATCGAGCCGATCGAACTGACGATGGATGGTGCGCGGGCGTCGTAGGTCTCGTCCTGCATCACGACGCGGCCGTTCTCAATTTTGGTGCGTCGGAATCGAAGGCCGACGAGTCGGCCGTCTTCGACGATGAGTCCGTCGGGAGCGGAGAGCGGTTCGATCTTGAAGCGATACTTGTCCATCGCCTTCTCGACCATGCGCCGTCGACCCGCTTCGACCTTCGCGATGCG
>Ga0315338_1003037_pt1 | contig 15335 bp, 12 predicted proteins | sample ASW8metaG_FD_204518 | JGI IMG/M metagenome (GOLD analysis project Ga0315338, IMG submission 204518) | Ammonia-oxidizing marine archaeal communities from Monterey Bay, California, United States - ASW #8 | ecosystem: Environmental > Aquatic > Marine > Coastal | place: USA: California | collected... | reverse complement strand
AGTATACCTCATCAGCTTTTAATCTAAATCGAGAACCGCTGATGATCAACAAAAGTTGTTAAAAAACGATTGTTGAGAATGCGCAATTAGAGGCAAATTGTCCCCAACCTGCTAGGCCGCCCGGACATCCCCCAAAAATGCCTCTACATTTTCTTTCAGGCTTTCTGAAAGTTCGTTGAGGTCCTGCGCGGCGGTTTGCATATTGTCAGCCGCTTCCCCGGTTTCCTGGGACTTACTGGAAACTGTCTCGATTTTCGCGGAAACCTCAGCAGTTCCTGAAGATGCTTCCTGCACATTACGGGAAATTTCTGTTGTAGCGGCGCTTTGTTCCTCCACTGCCGAGGAGATGGAAACCGTTGCCTCCCGGATCGAGTTGATCACGGAGCTGATGCTGTTGATCGCCGTTACCGTCGATGTTGAGGCTTGCTGCATATCATTGATTTGTTTCTCGATTTCCTCAGTGGCGCGGGCGGTCTGTGTCGCGAGTGCCTTAACCTCGGAGGCGACAACCGCGAAGCCCTTACCGGCTTCTCCGGCGCGGGCGGCTTCGATGGTCGCGTTCAGGGCCAGAAGATTGGTCTGGCTGGCGATATCGCTAATCATGGTGACTACATCACTGATTTTTTGGGCCCGCTCAGCAAGATCATTGACTGATTCGATACTTGTATTGGCCTCGCTGACCGCTTCTTCAGAAACACCAGAGGCTTGCGTTACCTGACGACTGATTTCCGTGATCGATGAAGAGAGCTCTTCCGCAGCGGAGGCAACCGTCTGCACATTGGCGGACGCCTGTTCGGAGGCTACAGAAACCTCTGATGACAGCATGTTGGTGGCTTCTGCCGTATCTTTCAACTGATCGGCATTGGAGCGAAAATTGGTTGCGGAACTGTTTAGCGAGTCGATCAGACTTTTAATTTTGGCATCAAAGCCATTGACCATTTCCGTAATTTTTGTGGTCCTGGCTTCACGAGCGTCTATTTCAGTGCGTTCGCGTTCGCGCTCTTCGGCGTCCTTCTTGGCGTCCGCTTCCCGCTGAGCCTCCTCGCGCGTCGCCTGCTCCTTGGTGGATTTTTCAGCTTCGGCTGTCAAACGTTCTCGTTCAATGGCATTGTCTTTGAAGAATTGTACCGAGCGCGCCATTTCACCGATTTCATCGGTTCCGTCCTGATAATCAATTTCGACAGAATTATCACCCTGTGCCAGCTTCGCCATCATACCGTTCATGCTAGTTAGCGCACCTGAGATACCTCGGGCAAGGAAGACACCGATGCCGCCAACGATCAGCAGAAGGATGACTGTCTCTATAATAAGGGTATTCCGTGTTTCAACAACCGGGGCCTCGAATTCATTCTCTTCCATCTCAGCAACAATAGCCCAATTTGCACCGAGGAACGACATAGGGCCATAGGCTATAACAGAAGCCATATCGCGATAGTTCGAGGCTTTTGCAATACCGGTTTTGCCTGCGAGTGCCTCGTTTACGGCATCGTTTTCAATGTTCCGTTTCAGGATCGTGGAATCGTTGGAAAACCGGGAATCGTTCCGCATCAGATGATCCTGGCCAACAATATAGCTTTCCCCCGTTTCGCCGAGACCATTTGAATCATTCATAATAGCATTCATACGGGCGATAGGCATTTGATAAGCGAGGACACCCAGAAACTCACCATTAGCTCCCACGACAGGCTTGGCGATGAAACTTGCAGGCGCGTCAGCGCTCGGGGCATAGGGTTTGAAATCAAAGAAGACGTCTTTTCCGCTCCCCGCATTTTTGGCGGCGGCCCGGAAGGCGTTGGCAAGATCGGTTTCTTTCCATTTGCCGGAATTCATGTTGGTCGCATAATCCAGCTCTTTATAGACGGAATAGACGAGATTACCCTTGGGATCAAAAAGGAAGATATCGTAGTAGCCTCTCGTATTGAGAATTTCGCGGTACCAGCCATGATACTTAAGATGGGCCTGATCATAGCTTGAGCCATCTTCAGTGCCGTCCAGTTTTTCTTTTTGACCCAAGGGATGAGGGTTTTTCTCGATATATTGAGTTTGCAGATGTTCTGTTGGATTTCCGGCTATGCCCTCCCAAGCGCTCGCAAAGTCCTTGAGTGCCACGTGGGTAACCGGGCTCGCCGCGACAATGTCGAGGTCTTCCTCAATAGCTTTGAGATAGTCATGGAGGACTGTGGTTCGGGATATGATGGCAGACTGAAGTTCTTTTTCAACTTCATGATGAATGCTGTTGGAACTTTGCCAGTAACTGGTTGTGGCCAGTATTAGGGCTGTAACAAGAGCCCCACCAACGATTATCAAAGGTAATTTCTGGGATATCTTTAACTTCATTCCTAACATCGGCTAACTCCATATAATACAAATGTTGTTTATAGGGTTAAGGGATTTCCCGGACGTTATTCCGGGCATGTGCCCTTCTTTAAAACAATTTTAGGTAAAATTGATGAATTTGGCGTTAATAAGTATTACTATTAATTCTATAAGTACTATTCACCTATGTGGTTTGTTTTCGGTTTTGGCCCTCCATCCTCGTTTTTGTCCCTCAAATGGGTGAATATTTGGGTTCGTTCTGTTAATAAATTCTTAAATATAACTGCCATTTTTTCGCCTAACTTGTTGATTATACTGCGAAGCTGAAGCAGGAAATTATTAGCGGTTTTTCCCTCATTTTGGGTATGCGGACCGGGTGAAGCTTCATTAAAATTAAAGGCGATCCGATTGCTAAGCCGTTATATTCCGGTAATTTTTCTTTCGGGTTATGATTTTTAGCCAGGCGTTAAAGCTAGGCATTATGGATTATTAAATGCGCTCAGTATCAACCAAATCGCAGAATTCCGAGGAGTTTACCGGCACGGCAAATGCGCGCCCAGATAATATGGTCGTGGCCGAAGATTATTTCGGTGATGCAGACATCGACGCGACGTATTCCTTTGGTCCTCCGTCGGGCGCGGAGAATGCCAGTGAGGCATTTACCTTTATGTTGGGTGACACCGGCGAGGAATTTGTGGGTGGTGCAATGGTGGCCGACAACGAGGTGACGCCTCTCGGGAATTCGTCGGAGGACATTCTTCTTGAAAGCGTTAGTTACGTGATACCGGAACAGGAACCTTATTTCGATACAGATAATTTCCTTGAAAGCGACTCCGGTAGCAGTGAAACCGGTCTACTCCACTTAGATGCCTTAGATGCCTTAGATGCCTTAGAGGCATTTATGGAAAGCCCAGAATCGTCCGTCGATCTTGACAGTTTGTTTGATACGGTTGGGGTAGCATCCGGCCAGCAGAGCTCGAACGTGGCCGCCGAGGATATATTCTGGAACAACAATGATGCAGCTTCCGACGATGGTCCTCTCGATATTGCGAGTACAGTGTTTACGGAACTCGAAACTGCCAATGCTCTCGATCATCTCTTCGAGCAAATGACAGTCGCCGATCAAAGCTGATTTACTTATCCGGCAATAGAGCCGTTAATGATGGCTGCCTGCGCCGTCTACCAGCAATCACCATCCTGTTACCCACCGCGAATAGCATTGTTCCTCTCTAAGGGAATGCTTACCTTGATATGCAATCTTGATGTATTGAGAAGCAGGAGTTGGACATGCGGTCGGAGAAAATTACCTTTGAAGGATCAGACGGGCAACTGGCGGCCAGGCTGGACCTGCCTATTGGCAAGCCGAAAACCTATGCGCTGTTTGCCCATTGCTTTACCTGCTCCAAGGATATTTTTGCAGCGTCCCGTGTTGCGGCGGCGCTGACGGATATGGGTGTTGCCACCCTGCGTTTCGATTTCACCGGCTTGGGGCAGAGTGACGGTGAGTTCGAGAATACTAATTTTTCCTCCAATATTACCGATCTTCTAAAGGCAGCCTCTTTCCTAGGTGAGACGTATGAAGCGCCGAGTATTCTTATCGGCCATAGTCTTGGCGGCGCCGCGGTACTGGCGGCGGCGGCGGAAATGGATGCGGTGCAGGCGGTTGTTACCATCGGCGCACCGTTTGACCCCGCCCATGTCGGTCATCACTTTTTGGATCATGAACAGGAGATAAATGAACAAGGCGAAGCGGCGGTAAGCATTGGCGGGCGGCCGTTCAAGGTAAAGAAGCAATTTATTGATGATCTGAAGGGGCAGGAGCAGGTAGAACGGCTTAGAACCTTGAATAAACCGCTGCTGGTTTTCCATGCGCCGCTGGACCAGACCGTGGGTATTAACAATGCCGGAAATATTTTTGGTGCCGCAAAACACCCTAAAAGCTTTATCTCCCTAGATGGTGCCGATCATCTTCTATCCCGTCGCTCTGACGCTATCTATGTTGCAGACATCATTGGTAGCTGGGCAAAAAAATATATCTCGGAGCTTCAGGAGGTCGAGCCAAAATCTGCGCTCAAGTCCGATGAGAACAGCACTGTGGTGATGGAGGCGGGGGATAATAAGTTTGTTCAGAAAATTGACAGCAGTGGCCATTCGCTGATCGCTGACGAGCCGTTCAAAGTCGGCGGCTCCAACACCGGGCCGACCCCCTATGATTTGCTGGTCTCGGGCCTTGGCGCTTGCACGTCCATGACCATTCGCATGTATGCGGATCGCAAGAAATGGCCACTGGAGCAAGTGTCCGTAAGACTGCGCCACAAAAAGATACATGCTGAAGACTGCGCCGAGTGTGAAGGGACCTCGGGCAAGATTGACCAGATTGATAAAGAAATTGAACTTAAAGGCGAACTGACGGCGGAGCAAAAAACACGGCTGCTGGAAATCGCCGACCGCTGTCCGGTGCATCAGACCCTGCATTCGCATATGATTATCAATACGTCGCTGCACTAGAAATTTCAGTCCGGACTATTATGTTTGTCCGAAGAAGTGGTATCGTCTGAGCTAGGTGATTTTCTGTGTTGAATCTATCCATGAAAAAAGCGCGCTAAGCTCGTGTTTTAGGGACAAACCTTAATCTGGACAAACTTTCGTCACGTTGCTGTGGTTGACTGAAGGAATGGGACAAAAAGCGTCAAAATGATCCTAAATAATCACATATTTTTGGTTATTTGAAAAAAATTTCTCCTGAAAATTCAAAGTTAAGGAAATGTTAAGAGTTGGCGGAGGAAACTGTCTACGGGATCTTTCTATCCTGCGTATGAGTGAAGATAGTTACCTTAGGAAACAGATTTCGTGACGGAGAATTTTCAAAAGCATTTTGGGGTGATACTGGCATTTTTGGCGGCGCTTTTCGCGCTGCTATTTTTCTGGACTTATCAGGTTTATTCCCTCAATGCGCCGACCAAATGGATCGAGGCAGACCGTCAGTTCAATGAGAATGAAGACCATGCCGAACGGCTGATCGCCCTAATCGGGTTTCAAGGGCTTATCCACAATTTTAAAGATTATCTTATTCGCGGAGATGATGAGCATAAAGAAAAGTTCTTCACTTATTTTGAAGGCGCGCGCGCCCAGCTAAAACATGTTGAAGCACTCTATGGTCCGGCGGCAGCAGAACAAGTGGCCATCATCGATGAGGTGTTGCGCGCGTACTTTGTGAATATCAACAAGGTCGAGCAATTGCGGGCCGAAGGCAAATCCATTCGTGAAATAGACGCCGTTATCCAGATCAATGACGCGCCCGCATTCGACGCCTTGCAGCAGCTGATCGTCATGGATGATGACGAACGCGAGGTGATTAGGCAGCTGGTTCTGTCGGCCATGGAAGAAGACCAGTCCAATCTGCAATCTCTGTATACAACCCTGTTTGCCATTGGCTTGTTACTCGGCGTTGCCGTGGTAATGGGCCTCAGGTTTGAGTATTTGAAACGTCAGGCAGTGGAACAGCAATCGCAAACCAAGTCTCTGCTGGAAGGGTTTTTGGATTATTCCACTGTGCCGTTCCTGATTGCCGGGGCGGATGGCAAGGTGCGTCATTGCAATCTGGCGGCGGCGGCGCTTCTGGAAACCAAGCCCCGCAATCTTGTTGGGGCGGCATTATCGCAAATTCTTGAACTGAAAGATGTTGAGACCGGGGAGGATATTCCCCTGATGACCCGCACGGCCAAAACCGTGAGTACCCTGCTGGAGCTTCATAATGGCGCAAAAATACCTGTGCAGGCGGACTTGACGACAAATCGTGATGGCACCATGCGGATTGTCGCCTTGTTTGATCAGCGGTCGGAAATTCGCATGCGTCAGAGGATCCTGTTTGAAGCGGAACAGAAGCTGGCCAAAGTCACTATCGACGGCGGTCGGGCAATCCGGCGCGATGTACAGAGCTTTATCGACCTGATCCAGGAATTTGTTGACCATGTGGGTGAGCAGCCGCTCGATGACGAGATGCGTCAGGAATATATTGAGGCGGCCCTGGTTCGCTCCGATGCTTTGAAGGAACATATCGAAGATTACCTGCCGCTTTCCGGCCCGCTTGCCGATAGTGCTTCGGTGCTCGAACTGCAGGATTTTACATCAGAGAAGCTGGAAAAGACGGTGCGCGATGCCTTGCGCAGTTTTGATCGCATTTTGAAAGAAAAGAAACTCACCTTCAACTGGGCCAATACGATCCCGACGGACAAGGTTATCGACTTCCCGGCACAGCTGGAACGGATTTTGAGTAATCTGATCAGCAATGCCGTCAAATATACCAAAGCGGGAGGTGCTGTTAAACTCAGCACATCCGTCAAGGAAGGCATGCTACGGCTGAAGGTTGAGGATACAGGAATCGGCATCGCGGCCAAGGATATCCCGCGGGTTTTCGAGCCCGGGTTTCGCGTTGAAAATGCTGCAGAAATGAGCCGGGGGCAGGGGATCGGGCTTTATGCGGTGCGCGAATCCGTACGCAAACTAGGTGGTGAGATCAAATGTAATTCCTATGCCGGAATTGGCTCCGATTTCGTTGTGAAAATTCCGCTGTCAGATAATGAGTGGGAACGCCAGATGACACCGTCAGCAAATGCGCGGGCCTGGTCCTAGATTTCCTCTATCCCACGAGTCGCCAGCACGTCAGCAATAACCTGCCGCTGCCAGTTCCAATGGGCCAGAAGTTTCTCACGAGCCATATGTTCATCATTATTTATCAGAACGGCTTTCAGTTCATTGTAATTGCGCAGGCAACGTTTGTAATCTTCCGTGGACAGATAGCCCAAAACGACAAAATGCGCCCGCTGCACGATGTCGCGGTAGGAGAGACCCGCTTCCATCAGTTTTTTGTTGCCATTGAGGATAAACAGGCCGCGATGGAAGTTTTCTTCGGCCAGGGTCCAGGCTTCGCCGTCATTGCCGCGCAGCGCATTTTCAAAAGATGACAGCGCATAAAGGACCGGCATGATATCAGTTCTGGTCAGCTTGCGACGACAGATATTGACAATGGCTTGTAATTCCAGACCGGTAATGACATCAAAATATTCCAGCAAAGACGTTGCCGTCATAGGCAGAATTTGGATACCGCGCTTGGGCACGATTTCAACAATTTTTTCGAGCTGCAGACGCAGCATCGCTTCGCGTACGGGCGTACGGCTGATGCGGAGCTGATCTTCGATTTCCGTAAGGTCTATAAACTTACCCGGAGCAATATGTCCCGCATTTATCTCGGCTTTAATGGCGGAATAGGCCTTGTCGGTGAGGGATTGTTTTTTCACCTCTAGCGAAGGGCGCGCCTTGTAATTTATTGCTATAGTCATGATGGCGCCATTTTGCGCCAGATTTCATTGCAAAAGGGTTAATGCATTGTAATAATTAACCAGATTTCAGGGGTTTTATGCGAAATTAATAATATATATGGTTCGCTAGCTAGGCCCTCCAGCGGAGGAAATACCTCTCTGCCTTGCCAATCAGCCAGGCGATTACCAGCCCGAGGATAGAGAGCATGGCGACCCCGGCAATGAGCTGATCTGTGGCCATCAGGCTACCTGCCAACAGGATATAGGCGCCGATGCCATATTCCGCAGCGATCATTTCGGCAGCGACCAACAGGATAATGGCAATGGCAGCTGAAATACGCGCGCCGGAGAGAATAGCGGGCAAGGCGCCGGGCAGGATGATTTTGCGGATAATCGACATCCGCGACAGACCAAAAGATTGTCCCATACGAATGAGGTTTCGATCCACATTGTCAATCCCGCCATAGGTGGCGATCACTGTCGGGAAAAAAGTGCCAAATAATATGGTCGCCACCTTGGATTCCTCGCCAATACCGAACCAGATGATAAACAGTGGCAAAAGGGCAATTTTAGGGATCGGAAATATGGCGGAAACCAAGGGCGATAAACCGGAGCGGGCCACAGAAAAAAGGCCAATTAATGTGCCAACAACAATCCCGAGCACCGCGCCTGCGCTCCAGCCGATGATAAGCCTTTGCAAGGAGGCGGAAAGATGCCGCAAGAGATCCCCCGACCGTACCAGCTCCATAAATGCATTAAATGCCTCTGATGGAGCGGGAAGGGTGATGGGGCTGATAAATCCCTGGCGTGAGCCAAATTCCCAGAAAGCAATAAGACCAATGAAGACGATGGGCGCGATAATCCGCTTTGGCGTCGGTAGAAATCCGCCACCGCGAAACGGCACGGGCTTGGATTGGGCGCTTTCCGCTGCCTTCTTCTCAGACATGGGTCAGCTCCCGATCCGCCGCCTTGGCCTCTTCACGCATCAGAGTCCAGAGCTGCTTTTGCGTCTTTTCTAGTTCATTCATATTGTCCTTGCGGGCGCCGAGGGGCATATCAATTTCGACAATTTCGCGGATTTCACCAGGACGGCGGGAGAGAACCACAATTTTATGTCCCAAACGCACGGCCTCCGCCAAATTATGGGTAACGTAGCAGGACGTATATTTCTCCGCCTCCCATAGATCGATAAGATCGTCCATGAGAAGCTCTCGCGTCTGGCTATCCAATGCCGAGAGAGGCTCGTCCATTAACAGGGCGGCGGGGCGCACGGCGAGGGCGCGGGCAATGGCCACCCGCTGCTTCATGCCACCAGAGAGCTGCTTCGGATAAGCCTTTCTAAAGTCGGCAAGTTTCGTTCTTACAAGAACATCATCTATAATGTCATTACGGGCTTTTTCTGAGAGAGGATGATCTTCCAGAGCAAGGGAAATATTCCCCGTAGCGGTGCGCCAGGGCAGCAGCGCGAAATCCTGAAAAATATACGTTAGTGGATTAAGGCAATCGGCAGGCGGTTCGCCAATTTGCAGAACCTCGCCTTTGCTCGGCATCTCCAGTCCACCCAGAATACGGAGCAAGGTGGATTTACCGCAGCCTGACGGGCCGATTAGACAGACGATTTCGCCGCTTTTGATCTCGAGACTGATATCGCGAAGGACCTCAACATCCTCATAAGAATGAAAAATATGGCGAAGGCTGAGGTCCATAAGCGGGATTAAAAGGTTTTGACGTAGTCGGTATTGACCAAAGTCTCGATGGTGATGTCTTTCGAAACCAGCCCTTCAGATTGGAACCAGCTAAGCTGGTCCTTGACGCTTTCCATATTGAGGCCAGCGTCTTTGTTGATGCGCATGGCGCCGTTACGGATGGATGGACCGGCCTTCTCGATAGGGCGACTGGTATAGACATACTTGTGAATGAGCGTGACCATGTCATCGGCGGCCTTATCACCTCCTGTTTTATCAACGAGAGCGGCGTTGAAATCATCCGCACCCATTGAGAAGGCCTTCAAAAAGCGCTTGGCCAGTTCGGGTTTGTTTTCGGCAATTTCTGTCGATGTAAACACCGTCGTCACCTGATAATTGGGAATATAGTCGGCGATCATGCCGATTTGTTCCACCGTTGGATCCTTAGACAAGGCCTTGGCGATATGGGGGACGATGGACCAGCTATCGACCTGCCCGGATTTAAGCGCGCCAATGATAGCGCCGACTTTCTGCAGAGGAATGACCTTGATCTCAGAGCCGTCGAAGCCTTCTTTTTGGGCAATTTTATGAGCCATATAGTGAAAAGATGACCCGGCTTGGGTAATGCCGAAGCTGTGGCCTTTCAAGGCAGCCGGGCTTGTCACCCCGGCATCATAGGCTTTTTTTGAAACAAGAATGATCTGGCCGTCAATGCCGGGTTCCTCCTGCAACGCCCCGCCGATGATTTTGATGGCGCCTTTCGCGGAGAGGTTAATCAACGCGCCGGAAATGGCGGTCACGCCAAAATCAACATCGCCCGAGGCAATAGCGACGGCCATGGGCTGGGCCGCCTGGAAGAACTTGAATTCGACTTCCAAGCTTTGATCGGTGAAATAGCCGCGCTCATAGGCAACGAAGCTTGGCGAATGGGAGGTAAAGCGCAGCGCGCCGACGGTAATTTTATCGGCAGCAATGGATGCGGCGGTCATACTGCCAAGGGCAGCAAGGGCGACCATGCCGCCCAGCAGGGCGTTATGAACGGATCGGCGTGTTATTGAGAACATAGGTATTTTCCTCCCACATATTATTGGGCCGCACAGGGCGCGGCCTTTATTCTTCTCCAGTTTGTACGTGGGAGAGAACGCGGATGTCAAATAAATAACGGCCCGATAATGGGCCGTTGCGAGGGTGTATTTTATGAGGCCCTGTGGACCTTATTTCAGAAGGTTGGAACTCAGCAGATTGATCTGACGGGTAATGCTTTTGGCTTCCTTGCTGACTTTTTTCGCCGCATCCAGTGTTTGCTGCGTTGTCTGTATGGGGCGTTGCATCACCGGTGGCATATCGCCGTGCAGTCTGAGGATTTCAGCGCTATGGCGCAGGTTGCGCGAGGCGTTCTCGATATTGGCGGTAATGGACTTCATCCCGGCGCGAACGTCGGTCGGAAATTCCAGAATATTATCACTATTCGTCGTCATTGAGCCTTTACCTTCGATCCATAATCGGATTATGGCTGCGACTTTACGGAAAAGGATTTAAGGAATACTTAAGCTTAACAGAGTTTTTCGGGCTTAATCGCTTGATAACCCTGAGATCCATGTTTTTTGGACCGTAAGGTCATTATCGAGCAGGACCATATCGCCCACATAACCCGCAGCCAGCTTGCCATATTGATCATCAATACTGAGGAAAGCCGCTGGTGTCGCGCTCGCCATTTTAAGGGCATTTTCAAGGCTTTGGCCGAGCAGACTGACGGTGTTGCGAACCGCTGTCGCCATATCAAGGTTTGAACCCGCTAATGTACCGCCCGAGGTTTCGCAGCGGCCCTCGCGAACCTTCACCAATTGATCCCCAAGCTGAAATTCGGTCATACCTGTACCCACGGGCGGCATGGCGTCGGTGACCAGCATCATATGATCCGCGCCTTTGGCGGCAATGGCGGACTTTAACGTGGCGGGATGTACGTGGAAGCCATCATTGATAATCCCGGCATAGCTCGACTTATTTTCAAGTGCTGCGCCGACGATGCCGGGCTCCCGGCTTAAAAAAGGCGGCATGGCGTTATAAAGATGGGTAAAACCTGAGAGGCCAGCCTCAAGCGCCGCCTGTGTCTCAGCATAGCTCGCGTTACTGTGGCCCGCACAGACTTTAACTCCCGAATCCACCAGTCGTTTGATCACCTCAATACCAGCCTTTTCCGGTGCCAATGTGACGACTACGATACCAAGATTACCTCTGCCGACAAGATCTATAAATTCGTCCTCAAAAGCGCGGATATGGGCCTCGTTATGGACGCCCTTGCGTTCCTTATTGAGATAGGGGCCTTCGAAATGTACGCCTTTGATCCCCGGCATATCGGATTTGATGGCTGCGGCGGCTGCCTTCGCCATTTTGACTTTGGTGGCCCAGTCATCGGTGATCAGGGTCGGGAGCAGGCTTGTGGTGCCGAACTTCCGATGGGCTTCAGCGACGGTTTCAAGGGTTGCGACCTCAGGCGCGTCATTAATCAAAAGACCGCCACCGCCATTCACCTGGACATCGATAAAGCCGGGCACCAGCATCTGGCCGTTCAGGTTTTCGGAGGGAATATCATCGGCGATGTCGGACAGCGGGCAGATATCAGCGATTACCGCACCCTTCAGCAGCAAGGCGGCATCGTCCCGCCAACCGTCATCGGTTAATATCCTGACGTTAATAAAGGCCTTCATATCGTCTATCCGCCTACTGGACGCCGTTGCTATTCTGTTGTCTTATAGCAATGATAGGGTTGGAAGGATAAATATTTTGCTACTGTACCCCAGATCAAGAAACCGTCCGTTTCACTTCGGCCCCTTTCCGCTGGAAGGCCTGAAGCGGGATGCGACGCAATTCGAACAGGAGGCGGGGCAGGCGGGCGTAGTGATGGCAGGTCCGCCGTCAAGCGAAGATATACTGGCAAGCGCTGCTGAGACCTATACCTCTCTCTATGAAGAATTCGCCACAGGAGACAAAGCGCGCGCCCTGGCTCCGGTGCCGGATGATCTTGATCTTCGGGCGCGGGATTTGAAGGGGGCGGGTTATTTCCTCGATGTCAGTATGGTCGGGATCGCGAAAATACCGCCTGCGGCGTGGCTGCAAGGAAACTCACCCGATCATCATCTTGCTGTTGCTCTGCTGCTGGAAACACCGAAGTTGCCCGAAAAGGAAAATCCAGCCCACGACTGGATCAAGGGATCAGTCGGCGCCGTGCAGCAGATGCGCATGGCGGAGATCGCCATGAGCGTTGCCGGGCATATCCGCCTGATGGGGTTCGATGCGACCGTTTATCTCCCCGGCAATGATCAGATTGATATCGCCAAAATGAGCGTGCTCGCCGGGCTGACGGTTCGGGTTGGCGCATCGCTACTTGCACCGTTCATTGGCAGTAAATATGCGCTGGCGGTTATTTCCATGGACTATGAAGCCGCCACGGATATTCCGCTACATGCTGACGTCCTAAAAATCGACGGCCTCAAATACTGGTGGGGACAAAATGGCGCGCAGTCAGGGCGGGAGCGTATCCGCCGGACTCGACGCGCGAGCCACCTAAGCCGCTATCCTATGGAAACGGTGAAACGGGTCGATCGTCCGACCACGCTTATTCTGGACGACGAAGTGCCGCGGGTGCCGAAGCGGGCTGAGTTTTTCCAGCGGGCACTTAAGGGCGATCTTGGGCCAAAAGCGCAAGTAGAGCGGGGACGGTTTGCTTTCAAAACGCCGCTTTCGTTAAGTCTTCTTGACCTGATCCGGTCCTTGGTGCCTCAACAGGATGGACCTGTGGCCGAGGCTGCCTCGCCAGAATTCTCAGATGCCGCCGCCAATAGCAAGGCCATCAAGTCGCTCTCCTATTTCCTCGGAGCGGATTTGACGGGGATTTGCGAGATACCGCGCTATGCCTGGTATTCACACCGGGCAGACGGCAGCGAAGTGATCCCCAACCATAAATACGCCGTGGTGATGCTCATCGATCAGGGCTATGAGACCATGGAAGGGGCGAGCGGAGACGACTGGATGTCCGGCGCCCAGTCCATGCGCGGGTATTTGCGCGGGGCTGAAATCGCAGGCGTCATGGGCCAGCTCCTCCGCGAGAAAGGCATCAAAGCCCGCGCCCAGACCAATGCTGATAGTGAGGTGCTGCAAATCCCGTTGGTTCTGTGGTCAGGGCTTGGGGAACTCAGCCGTATCGGCGAACTGGTACTGAATCCCTTTGTGGGACCCCGCTTTAAGTCGGTGGTGTTGACCACGGATCTGCCGCTGGAAATAGATAAGCCCGTTGATTTCGGTTTGCAGGCTTTTTGCAATAGCTGCTTAAAATGCGCCCGGGAATGTCCTTGTGATGCCATTCCCTTTGGCGACAAGGTGATGTTTAACGGCTATGAAATCTGGAAACCCGACGTTGAGCGCTGCACACGCTATCGCGTCACCAATCCCAAAGGCGCCGCTTGTGGCCGCTGTATGAAAACCTGCCCCATCAACAAGGTAGTGGATGCGGACGGGGCGTATTTGACACGCATTGCCAGCTGGCTCGGCATTAATGCCATGTGGCTGAAGCCGCTAATGGTGCCCGTTGCAACCTGGCTCGATGATGCCCTCGGCAATGGTCGCCGTAATTCGCTTAAAAAATGGTGGTTTGATCATGAAGTGGTGGATGGCGTAACCGTCGATGCGGTGAAGGGTACCAATCAGCGGGATATTGACCCCAGCCGCGTCGTTGATCCGGCCAAACAGAAGATGGCATATTATCCTGCGAATGTTATGCCCGCAGGCGACAGAACGGAGCCCTTGCCCGTTGATCGCAAGGCAGCTATGAAGGTTAAGCTGGAATCCCCTGCTGAGGCTCGCATTCGAGAGAAAACCGAGGCAGGATAAATCATTCTTTGGCGATTAAGTCTGACGGGATCACCAGTCCTTTTTCCTGATAGTATTTGACCGCGCCTGGATGCAGGGGCATGTTCATGCCTATCAGGGCGTCTTCCACCATCATGGAGGCCAGCCAGGGTGCCAGGCTTTGCACATCCGCGATATTCTCCCAAAAGGCACGGGTCATCACATAAATGTCGTTCTCGGACATTTGCTTGTGGGTCCCGATGCCAATCCAGGAGCCGACGGACTGAATGGGCTTGGTATTGCTGACATTATTTCCGTATATTTTCGGATCAAAGCTTTCCAAGGTTCGTCCCGGTAATTTCATCTGCTGGATAAAGGCCTGGCTTTTATAATCCTCAGGTGCCAGGCCAAAAAAACGAAGCGGTTGCGATTGTGCGATGTCGTGGATAAGCGGGCTTGGAAGGTTGGCCGGATTGACATAGACGTCCAAGTCGCGGTTTTTAAGTGCCTGGGCTCCGGCACTCCAGTCCGTGCTGACAGTTTCGAAATCAATACCGGCACGCAAGCCCGACATGCCTTCAACAAGGTTGATGGCAATGGCTTTGGCGGCCCCTGACGCCGGACCCACAAAAACCTTCTTACCCTTGATATCCTTCATGGAGCGAATACCGGAGTCCGCTAAAGTGACAATATGATAGACCCCGGCGGGAAAGTTCAGGATACCCCGGAGATTCTTGGAAAGCTCTCTGGCGTCGGTTATGCCACTATACATGGCATCGCCGCGGTTCATGAAGAAATAAGCAGACGGGGCGCTTAAGTAAAAATCAGTTTTACCGCGGGCAGCATCAAGGGCATGGTGGGGCGCGACACCTTCGGCGAAAACTTCCACAACTGCGCCTTCAAGCGCTTTATTGGCATGGTCGGCAAAAGCTGACATCACCAGATACGAGGGTGTATCTGCCGTTAATGTCGACATTTTGTACGTCAGCTTGTCCGCCGCGACTGCAGCCGATGAAAGGGCGAGAGACAGCACAACGAACCCGATGGCACATTTCCAGCGGCTCATTTTATCCCCCTACTTATAGCCAGAAAATCTTATGCGAAGACAGTATGACGTAAATATGCCCGAATTACGACACTGAAAGTCAATGTTTTCAGGCTCAGGGTGTTA
>Ga0315338_1003036_pt1 | contig 15337 bp, 13 predicted proteins | sample ASW8metaG_FD_204518 | JGI IMG/M metagenome (GOLD analysis project Ga0315338, IMG submission 204518) | Ammonia-oxidizing marine archaeal communities from Monterey Bay, California, United States - ASW #8 | ecosystem: Environmental > Aquatic > Marine > Coastal | place: USA: California | collected... | reverse complement strand
GGCTCTACGCATGGCAGTTACCTGCCTTAAACGGACAACAACGCGATTAAATCTCGCCGATATCCTTCAATATAACCTCGTGGATTGCTTTCTCACGAGCCCAGTAGGACTTGAGCTTGGCCCCAGTCAAGAAACCGCCCATCAAGCTCTTCTTTGTCATATAGGCTTGCCACTCGTCTGTTGCATACACGCGGGCAAACACATCACGGTAATAAGCAGCAGCCTCATCGCTCATGCCCGGCGCACCCACCACACTGCGTTGCATAAAGTAGACGTAGTCCTTGCCTAACTCCTTAAAGGTCGGTGCATCGGGAAACAACGGGAGGCGACTGGGGGTAAAGGACGCGATTGCTCGTGTTTTACCAGCCTCATAGAACCCCAATTGCTCAGAGGGATTATTCACCGTAGAGTTGCAGTGATTACCTGCAAGTTCCTTAGCTACGCGGCCACCGCCTTTAAACGGTATGTACTTGATTTGAAGGTCATAAGCCTTATTAAGAAAAGTTGTCAATAGTTGGTCTTCCTGCCCCTTACCTGTACCAGCCATGAGCCAGTCACTTCCCGCAGCCTTGGCTGCAGCGACGAACTGATCGACATTCTCAATTCCAGAGTCAACGTTCACCCACAATAAAAACGTATCCTCAGCCATCCGCCCTACCGGGGTAAAGGTCGAGATATCCACTCCCAAACCAGGCTGACGTAGCGGCGTCGTATAGAAACTGTTCAACGTCACCATAACGGTATGGTTATCACCATTCTTACTTTTAAGGTGCAACAATGCTTCCGCTCCCGAACCACCCGGTTTATTGATCGGCACAAACGGTTTAGACGATAAACCATGCTTCTCAATAACGCTCTGCATCAAGCGTGCCATCTTGTCAGCACCGCCTCCTTTACCAGCCATAATGACAAAATCAACCGGCTTCTTGGGCTCCCAACCTGCCAAGGCAACACCTGAAAAACCCAATCCGATAGCGACAGCGATTGCTGTTAAAGGCAGCAAAACTTTGTGCTTCATCATATGTATTTCTCCATTGTCCTCAATTAGATAGTCATCTCCAACATCCTAGATACGACACCGTTATCTTGAACTCAAATACCGTATTTCAGGACCTCTACAGCGTATGCCGCTATTGCTGATATGTAAAGACATCAAACCTAATTCGTAAGCATACATTCGAGGTTTTAAGACTAGAAAACATTATTCCCACTAGGGTTTGGCGGAGAGGGAGGGATTCGAACCCTCGATACGCTATTAACGTATACACACTTTCCAGGCGTGCGCCTTCAACCGCTCGGCCACCTCTCCTTCGCCGGGAAAGCGTATACCACTTCGTGGTTGCCTGTAAACCGACTTGACTCTCAACCGGTCAAATTAACTGACCGAGTCCGTCGACAAGCCTGCCCATACCGTTGAGCACATCCTTGGTGCGCAATGCGCCGTAAGAGACCCGTAGGGTACAACGATCCGAGATACCAAAGGCCTGGCCCGGGACAACTGCCACCTGATAGTCCTCAATCAATCTCTGGATCAGCGCCATATCGCTCAGTGTAGTGTTCGGCACTTCAATGAACACATAAAATGCACCCGTTGGCTCAACCACTCGAATACGGTCGCCCAGAACTGACAGTGCCTCCAGAACTGACAGCCGCACTGCAGCCATTTCTTCGACATAAGGCTGACAATAACCCCTACCGGACCTGAGCGCCGCAAGCGCGGCATGCTGACTGATAATAGCCGGGCAGATGACATTGGTATCCTGAATTTTCTTGAGGGATTCGAGCAGATGTGTCGGGAAAGCCATATACCCGATACGCCAGCCGGCGAAACCATATGCCTTACTCAACGAATACATACTAATGGTGTGCCCGCTGCTCTGTGTGCCCGACCCTGGCGAGTAATGTCGACTCGAACCATATACAAAGTACTCATAGGCTTCGTCACTGATGTGATAAATCCCATGTCGACTGCATATCTCGTTCAAGTCATCGAGCAAAGAATCCGGATACACCACACCCGTTGGATTGTTTGGTGATACGGTGACGATAGCGCGAGTCCGAGAACTGATTGCATCTTCTATCAGTCCCGGATCAGGAAAATAGTACTGATCAACTGGCACGGTGACGGGTCGGCAACCTGCGGTGAGAACCGCCATCTCCTGATTAAAATAGAACGGGCTTGGAATGATGATCTCATCACCAGGTTTTGTTATCCCAAGGACGGCATTAAAAAAGGCCATATTGCTGCCGGCCGTGACAACAATCGCCAAATCATCCGTTTGCAATCTATTTTCCAGTCGGAGTTTGTCTGTAATTTGCAGTCGAAGACGTTCATTTCCCTCGATCGGTCCGTACTGATGGTTAACAGGATCATTCCAGCAGGCCTTCACTGCCTTGAGTGCATCAGCCGGCGGCCCAAAGTGGACCACACCCTGCCCCAGTGAAATCGTACCAGGGTTCTGATCAATTAATTCGCCGATTAGCGGGATTATGGGCGGCTGAATGTGCGCCATACGAGTCTGAGTGCTGTTTGGCATACCCGGTTCCATCAATTTTTAGATCCATCGGACTGTGCGTGGATCTGTAAATCAGAGCTGACTGCACAAACCATAAGAAAACCACTTTCCAGTATTCTCAAGCGCTGAATATACCGGTATCATACACGGCCAAGCGGCAGTTGCAGTTCACGGTGTCAGGACTACCATCGGTCGAAGTCGGTAGATGCCTCTCGCCATAACAATAACGGGTACTGTTTAGATCGGTCACCGCTTGAGAAAAAGAGACACGCAATTGGCTAGCGCAGTAGGTTTGCGCCATTGGCCCAACAACGGACAACGAACGTGTTGTCTGGTGTCATCCTTCTCCCTGAAAACCGCTGTCGGCCGTATCGCAACGTGACGGTCAAGCCACGCCCACCGGCACGACAACGGAAGCCCGATGCTTCCGAGAGGGATGACTCTCTCTCACCCGCTCCACTTCCCCCTGGCGCCCGATTAGGGAATTTCCAGATTAACCGTCTTCTGGCCTCGACCGACAGCGGCTACACCTACTCCTCCAACAGCGGATCCGCCATTATTCAGGAGTTCTTTCCGAAGCAACTCGCTGTCCGGGACAAAGATGGCCTGTCGCTACTCCTTTGGGACGCTTCACTCAATGAAGACTATGAACAAGGGCTGAAGGATTTTCTGCTACTCGGCAGAGTACTCAGCCAGATTGATCATGCAGGTCGCGTGGTCCACTACTCAGAAGACAATGACAGTGCCTACTACGCGATCAAGTTCAGACCACTAGCTTCGGTAAGAGATTTGCTCAAAACCGGCAAACCATTGCCGGAGGATGCCCTAAAGGCAATGCTGTACTCGGCACTGACTTATCTGGAGGCAGCGCATGAAGCAGGGTTGATTCATCTGGAGATTTCACCTGAAAACATTTTTGTTTCTGACAACGAACAACTGGCAATCTGCGGATTCAATACCGACCGGTTCCATTATCCGCCCGCGGATAAGTCAACGCCATCAGATTATCGTGCCCCGGAGTTATCCACGGCCCGGGGCCGGATTGGCCCATGGACAGATTTCTACGCCCTGGGCTCAGTACTCTACGAATGCATAACCTCCGCAGCTCCGGTCCCATCTTCAACCCGCATGGATGCTATTGATCGCGGTACACCCGATCCGATTGTCCCGGCAGTAGAAGCGGGTGTCGGTTACTACTCCGGTAGATTTTTGGAAATTATCGATTGGCTTATCGCCCTTAGAACTACCGAACGACCGGTGGATACAGAAGTAATATTCAACTGGCTGGACCCCGATGCCAGAAAATTGGCTGACGACGATGACACATATTCTGATCCACTTGAACTTAATCTTAAACCGAATACAAAGGCCACTGTACGTGGAAATATCCCTTTAGAATCAAGAACCAACATAAAGCAACAAACAGCTTCAGCACCACAAGCACCACTTAATCGTAGTAACATTTTTACCCGCCGACAGGGCGGAATCAAAAAACAAAGCGACGCGGCTCGTGCAACCTTACCGGAAAGCAGCTCGGACGGAAAAATCAGAACCTCACGTGGAGCAACCGCAATTGCACTGGCCGCATTGAAAAAGTCCGCCGCAAGTCTAGCGCCAGGTTCTGAGACTAGTGCTGCCAAACATACCGAACCTCCACCCAATGTATTTGCTGCTAGGTCAACCCAGCCCCGAGATCTTAGAGCAACAGACAACGTTGCAACACAGGACGTCGAACCTTTGCATGCACCAAGTCGCACAAACAATCCATCAGCGATACAAGAAAGCACTTTTCAAAAGGATTTTGGCCTATCTGTAGACCAAACTGTTACCGACGAACTTCGAAGTGCTGGTGAGATACTGTCTGGCGACAACTTCACACCTGTTGAGGTGGATGACAGACTACGCAACTCTCGCCCACCTAAAAAGGGAAAATCCCTAGGTCTAATCACCGCTGGTGTTCTGGTGCTGATTATTGCCTATTGGTGGCTAAGCCCACAGAGCGCGAATACTGGACCTTCTGCCACACCTGCAAAAATAGAAATCAACACAACCTCCGATACGGCCAGCACGGGTGGTAGCCCATCGCAACAAAACTCGAATACCTCGAGTGAAGATGGCATAACCATGATCACCCGCTCTGCTGACAGACAGAAGGCCGAAAAGTTTCGTGAACTAACCGAGATAGCCGCGCTGACTGACCCCCACCTTAAGGCAGCTCGAAGACACCATCGTGCCGGCCGTTCTTTTGATCCGCAATCGGGTAATGCCTATCAGGAATTCTCGGAAGTTTTGCTACTAGATCCAGACAATCCAGAAGCCACACAAGGTATAAAGGATATGATTGGCGAGTCAGTCAGTGGCATTGAATCTCTGATCGATGCCGGTGATCTTGGAGCAGCCCGCGAAAAACTTTCGTTGCTCGCGACAATCAATCAAGCATCAGAGGCTGTCATCGACGTTCAACAAAAACTTGATCAGATTGAACAAAGGCGACTTAAACAGGTTGCCGCGACAGCAAAAGCCGACGCAATCGCTGAAGCAACCCGCCAGCAACAGACAAGGGATCGACACCGTCGCATTGAACAGTTACTCACCAGGGCTTCGAATGCGTTCGAGAACAACCAGTTCGTTGAACCCCAAGGGGACAATGCCTTAACTCTCTACAGAGCAGCACTCAATCTCGACCCCAATAATCAACGCGCCCGAAATGGAATCGGCAGCATCAGCGAACATTTTCTCCGTCAAGCCAGGAGAGAACTTGCTGCCGGTGAATATGGAATTGCCGAGCAAAACCTGCGTATTGCTGCGGCTATCGAACCACAGAATCAGACAGTACTCCAACTGCAGCAACAACTTCAGAACCGCCGTCAACTCGCCGAAAAGCAGCAAAGGCTCCAAGCAGAAGCGGCTGCTAAAAATGCCGAAGCGGACAACTTGGCTTCTCAACAAGAACTTCTGGATCTCCAAAACGGACTCACGGCCTACTACGAGGGCGCCTATAGCGAGGCCTACCGCTTTCTCGCGCCCCTGGCTGCCCACGGGTACCCCAGGGCTCAGGTTCGTGTTGCCAACATGTTGATCAAAGCGCGGGGCGTGCAGCGTGATGAAGAAGAAGCGATGAGACTTTTCTCAATTGCCCTGCAGCCGGTTCAGCTTTCTGCCAGTGATGGAAAGGCGTGGGCCCAGTCCGACCTGGGTGACTACTTTCATGACGGATGGATCATAGATAAAGATTATCTCAATGCTGTGTACTGGTACCGTCGCGCAGCGGAACAAGGATATGCCCCGGCACAGAACATCCTTGGATGGCTTTATATGCATGGTCACGGGGTTAGCCCTGACGAAGAAATGGCCATTAAGTGGTTTAGACGTGCTGCTGAACAAGGTGACGTGACAGCACTCGATAACCTGAAGGTGCTGGGCAAAGTGAGTGTAGATAGCGGCAGCTAGTGCAACCTGTTAAACATCCTCCCATTCGTCAGGTTTTCGGAAGAAATTCCTACTGGCCAATCGGCCCAGTCCAACCACTCCGCCAACAAGGACTACGTACATCAGAGTAAATATTCCCACCACGGTCGGCTGTCCCACGCCAGCGTCATCAATGCTACCGTAAGCGGTCAGCCCAATTCCAATGAGAAGATGCAGAAGGACCAGATTTACGACGACCGGTCGAACTCCCAGAATCCGTGCAAGCTTGAAAGATAGAAAAGCGAGCATGTTGTCTTAAATCCGATTACTATCCATACCACCCAAAGGTCCTTCGCCAATCCGATTAATCAGATTCTCGTAATAGGTCCAAACTCCATTAAAAACATTCTCTAGATCGGTAGGCGGCCCCCAAATCTTGTCTATCTCCAAATGAGTCAGCTTCCACCCAAACTCGGGTAACGCCACGAAGTAACTTTCCTTTTTCGCATAGAAATAGTCCTTAAATAGTCCGGATGCCTCTTCCAATGAAGGACATTCCATCTCGTATTCACCTGACCTGACGTCGCTTTTTTTGTCTCCGCCAAAAGAGTAATAATGAAAATGGACTGAATACTTAATGAGGTACTTTTTCACAAGTTCCGTTTCACCCGCTACAAGAACATGGCCCAGTAACCATATCCCGTAACCCTTTGATTCTTAGACAAATGGCGGAGAGGGTGGGATTCGAACCCACGGTACCTTGCGGTACGCCGCATTTCGAGTGCGGTACATTCGACCGGACTCTGCCACCTCTCCGAAAAGTGCTAATACACCGTCTAAATGAATTATAAGAGATTAGTTCTACGGACTGTCCCCAAAATGAAGGGCATCCGCGATTTGGGTAGCCTCACATTAGTAATGATGTACTTACCAGTAATCCAAACTTACCAAAGAGTACTCTTCGGTTTTTTGGGCTTTTTCTTTTCTTTCCTATGCTTTTTCCTTTCGTTTCCCATCTAAGTTCTCCTCGCACTTCACATCGAGCTTTCCCTCTTCACGGTGGCCTCTGCACGTGTACTGTGCCGAAAAGCCAACAGCTCGCATAGTCACTCCAATTTTTAACCGGGTGCGCTATCTTATCACCAGCATGTGCCCGTAACTGCACGACCCATCACGGCATGGCACATATCGATAGCCTTAAGGTCAGCTTTTACTATCAGCTAAATACCATCTGACTAAAATGAACTTTTCGAAATCTAGATGATCGACATACTGAACCATCACAGTCGACTGAAAGCCAATCTCCTCAACAATAGTTCACAGAAAATAATAATCCGGAAACAAAATAATCCTGAGCGCGGACGGCCTGTTAGGTGGTGTGCGACCACTCCTCAATTAAAGCATAACTCGTTCAGAACATGGCCTTGAGTCGGCAGTCTTCACAGCGGTGCAGTAATTTCAGTCTATCTCCTTGAAACATCCGGTGCCCTTTAAGCTTTTCCTCCATTTTAGCCACCATACTCTGGGTCCCGAAGGGCTTACCACAATCTATACAGTGAAAAGGTGAATCTTCGTTTACGGTTCGAACCTGCATTCTTGTTTCAGCGTTTAGCAGCAAGCGTGCATTCAGCGAAATTGCACCCTCCGGGCAGGCACGTTCACAGATCCCACATTGAACACAGTTCCATTCTAGAAATGTCAAACTGGAATTTTCCTTATCACCGTCCATCGCTCCGGAAGGGCAAACTGATACACAGCCCATACATAACGTACACGCATCGGTATCAACAACCACCGCACCGAATGGAGATCCGCTGGGAAGATCAACAACATCTCTACTGACATTTGTCGTTTGAATCAGATGATCCAACGCGAATCGAAGTACGGTACGTTTTTCGTCAAGCCCACCATAAGTGGCCGGGGCCGTAATTCTACTAGATGGGCCTAACGCCAGATTGCCTGGTTCAAAGAGTTGCTCAACATCTATCAGACGAACGCAAGCACCCGAATAGCCCAGTCCATCCAACAGCACATCCGCCAGCTTGACCTGTGACTCGAGTGCGGCCAGCGTGCTCGGTGGTGTGTGCTTTGTTTTCACGATCATGACAGAACGTGCACCGTAAGCAAGCGCTGACAACCAGATTTCAATGCCTGTTGAACCCGTTTCCTCGATACGCCAGGGGATAATATCTGCAGCCATATTGCCGACCGCATCCTCAACCGCACTGCCGGCATATTCACTGTCGAACAACAATAACGTTGCGGCTTTATCTGTAGCTTCACGAAAGCTACGGAGTAATCGCCGTAGACTGTCTAATGTACCGGCCAGGTTGGGATAGGCATAGGTCATCGCGCCCGTTGGACACACCGCAGCGCACGACCCCATGCCGTGACATAGGTACGGATCGACCGCGATACGTTCTGCCAGAGAAGTGAGCGATCCCGACGGGCAAGCATCGATACACTCGGTACAACCGGCTATTCCACGTTCTCCGTGGGCACAGATGTCGGGGTTGTATTGCACGTAATCTGGCTTTTCAAATGTCCCAGTAAGGTCGGCTATATCGGAGAATGCCTGATCTAATCTTGATGAATTCCCAGCTGGCGCAAAATAGCCCGGTGGCAACAATTCGGTTCTAAGCAATGGATCTCGAGCGAGATCAAGCACTATGTCGATTCCACCACTCGCCAAATTCATAACCTTCGCTAACTCTACCTCTCTCTGGTCCCGCTCAATAATTACCTCGAAGCTACCAAGATGACCGAGTATTTTTTTTGGCTTGCCAGGAATAACCGGGACATCCTGACCGGCAACTTGACGCTTCTCAAAAGCTGCCGATGTGAACGACATATTGTCGATGGTGTCCGTCGCAAGTACGAAACAAGTCATAGACTCGACGAGTCTCTCTGCCACCAACAACGCAGAGGGTTCCGGGCCGATGATCAGAACAAGGCCAGCTGAGGTATACGAAACCAATGATGTGGGCTCTACGCTACCTTCCAGCCCGCACAGTAGAGCTGCCCGTCGCGCCTGCGCTAGTTGATTTTGTCCCGGCAGGCTAAAACCGAGATAATCAATAATTACTCCGTCTGAATCAGTCATCCGAGTTCGATCCTTTCGCCATCCCTTTCATCATTGCTGATAACCTCGTCGGCTCTCAGAATGTCGTCCAACGGCCCAAAAAAGAACGACGACTGGGTTTAATAGATTCATCAGCCCAATTCTCTTTCCGCCGCATTATTTTTAATTCAGGCTAATACCTATTTAACACGTAGACTTCAACCCAGTATTAGATGCCAGACGACATCGAAACATAGAATCCGGGCTGACCTACTTCCATATAGGATGCCACTTCGTTATAACTCACACCAGATCAGGGACCTGAATCCATCGGTTTCGCCATCGTGATTGCACGATTACAAACACTCTCGGTTAGCAGTATGAACATCGAAGGAATAACTCTCTAGATCATCTATATACAACTCGATTACAAATCTACCCTAATCGTATTCCGTGCCATCTCCATATTCACGAGTCAGGGTTAGCTCATCTCATCGGCATTCTGGATTCTGCTAATGACCTCCCACCACTGACGACGTGCTCGCCAGCCACCGTTTGTCATGTAACCATTTTCGCTCCACAATAGCAGACATTAAAAACCGTGTGGCTCGCAAGGTTTTCACGGTTGCAAGTTTTTACACAGACGATCACTATAACGATCAAAACTAGGGCACTCAATTGTGGCATAAAGACATGGAGCAACAGCAGACAGATTTTGAGCAACCGTCGACAGTCCATCGACCTACTATGTCGAATGAAGGACTACCGGCAACCCATCCGGTCGAAGCGAGAGACGAGTACGGCGACCGACGCGATCTGCATGTAGCTGGAGAGTTTCCACTGACCATCAAAGTTGATGGGCGTGAAGTCGTGACTTTAATGACGCTGGGCACCCACCCAGAAAAACTCACACTGGGATATCTGCGCAACCAGCGACTTATCGACCACATCGAAGAGATCGCACAGATTAAAGTCGACTGGGAGCGAGAGACTGCTGATGTCATCACAACCCACGGTGAAGGCATCACTAACTTACAGGAAAAACTCTCCAGCCGTATTGTCACCAGTGGCTGTGGTCAGGGTACTGTATTCAGTTGCACACTCGACAAACTCTACGACACTCGTATGCCCAGTGTTGAGATACTTCAGTCCACCATCTATGCACTACTAAAGACGATTAGTAGTTATAACGAAGTTTATCGTGCTGCTGGCGCAGTACATGGTTGCGCATTATGTAACGGCGCACAGATCCTCTATTTTGTTGAAGACGTCGGTCGGCACAATGCGACTGATACTATTGCTGGAGAAATGTGGCTGGAAGGAGTTGGGGGGAATGACAAGCTGTTCTACACCACCGGCCGGCTCACGTCTGAGATTGTGATGAAAGCTGCTCACATGGGCATTCCCGTTCTGGTGTCCCGTTCCGGAATCACCTACATGGGCATGGAACTTGCTCAGGATCTCGGTGTAACATTAATCGCTCGCGCCAAAGGCCGCCACTTCCTCGTCTACAACGGTGAAAATTCCGTGGAATACGATGACAAACCAAAACGCCTATCAACCGCAGGAAAAAAAGCAGCGGTCTAAACGCTTCAAGCGGGTGTCGCTTGATACCAACCATCCGATTCGATCAGATTGATTGACTCCCCGAACAACGAACTCAGAGACTGGCTGGACAATACTGAGTGCTTGTGACCGTCAGCAGTAATCTTACCTGCATTTAATAGAACGACACGCTCGATTTCCGGTGGGATTTCGTGAATATGATGGGTCACCAGCACTACAGTTCGTCCGGTTAACATCAACCGACGCAAGGTCTTGAGATAACCAAACGTAGCCGCAAGGTCCAGACCACTGGTCGGCTCATCGAGCAAAAGACTGTCTGGTTGATTGATTAGGGCACGTCCCAGTAGCAATCGTCTTTGTTGGCCCGTCGACAATGTCTCATAACAACGCTCTGCCAGATCCTCAATTCCCAATTCATGCAGTGTCACTTGGGCCATCTCCTGTTGACTCGCATCATATTCCTGGTGGCCCCAAACACCGACACTGGCGTAAAAACCCGACAGCACCACCTCAAGCCCGCTAGCCCGACCGGCATACTCGTATTGGAGGTCACTCGAAATTATGCCCAGCTGTGTGCGCAGGGACCAGACATCGCTGCGTGCCTGCCCCAGAATCCGCACGTACGCACCGTCACGCTGAACAGGGTAGAGTTCCCGGGTAAGCAACTTCAGCAGTGTGGTTTTACCGGCACCATTAGGTCCCAGAATCGCGGTACTACGCCCCTGCTCCAGAACCAGATCGAGGCGGTCAAATACTTTTGTGACACCTCGAAATACCGTAGCATCGCGTATTTCTATCAAAGGCGGCCTGAATTTAGTCATGAGCCATACCTGTGAATTCAGACCTAGTCCCGAACTACTCAGCTCAGCTTAATCACATCTTCTATAGTGACATCGATACCCACCGCTGGAACCTGCAGCACCACGCGTGACGTCAGTGTTTCCGTCGCGTCGAGCGTACCTGCGCTGATGGCCGAACGTACGGCCTGTTCGATTTCACGCTGTGATTGGATGCCTACTTTCTTTAGGAATTTTCGCAGCTGTATATTAAAAACTTCTTCGTCCATGTCGAACCTCATCTAAATGGTAAAGCCAAGAGCATAACTCACTCTTTCGGCAAACATCCAGCGGTAAGCATCAACAGGTAATCGAACAACAGGTGATCCATCCCCTGATCAATCAACCAGCGGACTGACCCAAAGCTCGGCATCCCAAAGATCTTTAACCGCATCCGGATGTGGCGTGTGGGTATCTTCAACCAGCGCAAGCTGCTCTGACAGCTTTAAACTCATGGCGACCGCCTGCTCAAACACCTCCTCACGGCTTGGAACCACAGATACTGTTGTAGTTACTTCCGACATGGCTATACGAACTGCGACTATTTACGCAGCCACCTATTCCTCACCCCAGTAGTTGAGCTCAATCGTGATGCCATTGGGATCTTTAACAAATACCTGGAACAGATTCATACTCGGGATGTCACGCTCACGACACTCGTACCCGTTCTCTTTCAGGCGCGACATCACTAGTTCTGGGTCCTTGGCACGAAATGCAATGTGATCGAGTGCACCCGATCCTGTCAGGGCATCGGCACCCATTTCACCGCCAAGATGTGACGCCAGACCGGATGAATCTTCGGGATCGACCCCAATAATGTGCACTACAGCGACCCCATCCACATACAACCACGCACCGGGAAACGGAAAATCGGGCCTATCCCCGTCTACCATACCGAGAATATTGACATAGAAGTCCCGGGTCTCTCCAAGTTTAACTGTCCGAATTGAACAGTGATCCAGAGAACTAAGGCTCATAACTTCCCCCCCTTGCTAGTAAACAGCACAATCATCAACGTCTCGTTTAATCGAATGTAAGGTTATTTACCCCATTCTCATTACAAAACCAAAATAAATACCCGTCGGCCGCATACTTACTCTAGCTGACGAGTGACCAATGTAGTGTGCTCACAGGTAGCAGAATCATCGCACACTACTGCCACCATCAACCGTAAACACAGTACCTGTGGTGTTACCGGACAGATCCGATGCCAGAAACGCAGTAAGATCAGCGATGTGGTGCGGGTCGCCAGGAACAAAAACAGGATCGATCAGTTCCTCCCACCGATTTTCATCTCCCAAACTCTCTTCGGCCTGGGCTTTAAGAATTGTCACAAGCCGCTCTGTTCGGATCAGACCTGGATTGATTGCCACAACCCGTATGCCGTCGCTTAAGCTGTGGCCACCAAGACCGCGTGTAATCGCCATCAAAGATGCGTTGCCGCCCGCGCCTGCAATATATCCGGGACTCGGTTTTTCGCCTGCTGCACCAATGACATTGATGATTACACCATGGCCAGCGTCTCGCATGCGATTATAGGCTAGGCGACATATATTGATATAGCCGAAGACTTTAAGATCCCATGCCTGTCGCCACGTCGCCTCATCGATCCGGTCGATGCTGCCACCAGGAATGGCCCCGGCATTATTTACCAGAATATCAATGGTGCCAGAATATTCAGCAAACAGTTGATCAACATTGCTGCTGACTGATAAATCCAGCGCCGAGTACCTAGCATCCACCCCGTACCTGTCTTTTAGTTCAGCGGCAGCTGTTTCGAGCGTTGTCACAGTTCGGGCCACCAAGTGAACATTGACACCTTCCCCTGCAAGTCGCTCTGCAACAGCTCGCCCGATACCCTTGGATGCACCGGTAATCACTGCCGACCGGCCACGAATTTTAAGATCCATTGTGGACTCCACGTTAGTTTCTTAGATTTTATGACATACGGGGCGATCTAGGGGTCAGGACGATGTCTCCAATTCGAACTGCCAAAAACACCACACATCAAGAGGGTAGACATCCTCCTATCCGATCAGTAATCTGAACCACTGGAGAAAACTTACTCGTGAGTCACACCGCCGACCGGGTAACTTGATTTGTCGATAAAGATGTTGTGTTCTCAAAACATGTGAAAAGCCTGTCCGAACATCTTTCCGAGCTCGAACCCTTCCGAGCACCTGCTTTGCCCCCACGTAAAGCACCCACGGTCTATCCCTCACCGGCACTCACTGGTGATCCCCAGGACAATACCTTGAGTACGACCCAGATCAAGAACTGGAATCATCAGGGATTTTGCCTGGTCGATGGTGTCTGGCCAAACGAACTGATACGTCAGGCGGTGACAGATCTGACCGCCACAGGACTAGAGCCTGGTATGGGACAGGGCAAGGAATTTCCGTCAGATCTTGAATCTCTCAATGAGATTACTCTGCATCCACGCCTCCTGCGGGTGATCGCGCAACTACTGAATACAGATGAAAGTAGTATTCGACTGCAGGAATCGGAGTGCTGGGCCAAGACCAGTGCAATGGGAGGCCCACCGACTGATGGCTGGCCTGCCCTGAGTAATTCTGATCAGCGAATGCACATGGACTACCCCAACATGTACCTTACACATCCTCCACAATGGGAGACACCTGAATCGGTTGAACTAATTCTGTATTACAGTGACGTTAAGACATGTGGCGGACCCACTCATATCGTGCCTCGGCAAGGTCCTGACGACCGGGCTTACCAGTGGCCCTACGTGAATATGCCAGGCACTGGTCTGCATAAGTTCATCAATGACCGCACAACTGCAGAACGTTTCCTGCGCAACAAGGATCCTGAACTCTATGAATTTCGTAAACAGCTATACAAACGGGAAGTCGCAGTAGGTTACTCGCTGGGAACTGCCCTGATTTACCGCCATGATCTATGGCATCGGGGAACACCACTGACGACCGAACGAGAAGTCACGCGACATATCCACAGTCTGTCGTTTCGTAAAGCACAATCGGAGTATTGCACCCCGTGGAGTAGTGGTCTAGCACGTGCGTTATACGGGCGCGGTGAAGCAATCCTGACTCGAGCCAGCATTATCCAACGCTGTGTACTGGGATCCACCCCTATTGGAATCCTGGCACTATAGAAGCTGTAAAAGCACGTTATCCCGGTAAAATGGATATGCGTCCCTATGAAGATGCCCTGTCGGAGAAGGTGCCCTGATAGACCATCCTGGGCCACTTTGAGGCCCTGACAACCACGTCTCCTCGCTGCGTTGTACTGTCCGTACGGTTCCCGGGTTCTGCACATCACTCTGATTATGGGCATCTAACATAACCCAGGCAGACTGGACAGAGCTATCCGATAACTGTATATAATTACAGTATCATAACATGTTGTGATACCAACTCCTCAAACTGGTAACAGACCTCATGGCGCAAACATTGACAACCCGACAACTGCAGGTACTGGAATGCATCCAGGCATTTTCTCAGCACACCGGTATGCCGCCAACCCGTGCAGAAATCGCAAAACAGCTCGGTTTCCGTTCGGCCAACGCAGCCGAGGAACATCTGCGGGCACTGGCACGCAAGGGCGCAATCGAACTGCGCACCGGAACCTCGCGAGGTATCCGACTGTTGGTACCGACAGGAATACCGGTGATCGGTGAAGTGGCAGCCGGCAGCCCTATCCTTGCCAGCGAACATATTGAAGATCATTACACCCTACCTAATCGACTTTTCCAGACCAAAGCACATTACCTGCTTCGAGTACGGGGCATGAGCATGCGCGATGCCGGCATTCTCAACCATGATCTGCTGGCAGTACACCGTAGCAGGGAAGCCGAAAACGGCCAGATCGTAGTGGCACGACTAGAGGACGAAGTCACTGTAAAGCGGTTTCGTCAGCGTGGAAATGTAGTCACCCTATTACCGCATAATCCTGACTTTGAGCCGATTCGG
>Ga0315338_1003035_pt1 | contig 15345 bp, 23 predicted proteins | sample ASW8metaG_FD_204518 | JGI IMG/M metagenome (GOLD analysis project Ga0315338, IMG submission 204518) | Ammonia-oxidizing marine archaeal communities from Monterey Bay, California, United States - ASW #8 | ecosystem: Environmental > Aquatic > Marine > Coastal | place: USA: California | collected... | reverse complement strand
CGCCGGATGTCCTTGATCGCCTTCTCCGCAGATTCTTTCTTAGCCATTGGAATCCTCCTTCCTTGGCTACGAAAGCATCTCTTAGGTCATCGGCGAATTTGGTCCCAATGGCTTCGACGGGAAGCAGACGCGAAGCATAGGCCCAGTGGCCGAGGTGTTCAGGCGTTACGATCGACGACGAGGTAGGTGTGCACCATCCCCCTGCCCTTCAGCTCGATCTCTCCGCGCGCTTCCATGAAGAACCGGCCGCCGACGCTCTCGTGAATCGCCTCGGTCACCTGTATTCGTCCGTCGATTCCGTGGCTCTCCATCCGGCTTGCCAGGTTCACCGTATCGCCCCAGAGGTCGTAGATGAACTTGGACCTTCCGATGACGCCGGCCACCACGGGGCCGCTGTTGATGCCGATGCGCAGCTGGAGAGCCAGCTCGCGCTCTTCGTTGAATCCACGGACCGCACGCAGCATGTCGAGAGCCATCTCCACCATGGCGGCCGCTTCGTCATCCAAAGGCTTCACCAGCCCCGCCACAGCCATGTACCCGTCGCCCATCGTCTTGATCTTCTCTATCCCGAGCCTCTGAGCACAGTCGTCGAATGCGCTGAAGAGATCGTCGAGCATGGACACCATGGTCGCAGGTGGAAGTTGTCTGCTCATGCTCGTGAAGCCAGCCAGATCAGCGAACAGTACGGTGACGTTCGGTAAGTAATCGGCGATCCGCTCCTCTCCCCTCTTCAGCCGACTCGCGATCGGAGCTGGCAGTATATTGAGCAGCAGCGCCTCGTTCTCCTCGTTCTTGCGGTGGATCTCGTCTGTCTGACTCCGAATGCTGTCGACCATCGCATTGAACTGGCGGGATAGTCGCCCCAGCTCGTCGTCGGAGAGCACGGCCACCTGTTGCTCGAGGTCACCCTCGGCCACACGATCCGCCGCCAGAGCCAGTGACGATACCGGGGTACGGATGCTACTGGTGATCCACACGGCGATGATCGTGCCGAGCACGGCAGCGATCCCCAGAAGCAAAGACGTAGTCAGCAGAGCACGTCGGAGGACGGCTTCGGTGCTGGCGATGGCCTGCGCTGCCTTGTCGGCCGCGACCCCCCTGAGCCCCGCCATCCTCTCCTCCAGGAACGCAACGTGATCGGCCCCCTCCCCTCGTGTGATCGCATCCGCCGCAGCGAAATCCCCTTCGCTCCGCAGCTTCATCACCTCGGAGCGGTACGGGCGCCAGCCAATCAAGGCGTCGTGCAGCCCCTCCACCTCCGCCGGGTCGCCCAGGAAGCTCTCGCGAACGATCCCCAGCTGGCGAAATGCCTCGTCCTCGTACAGCTGCACCTCTCGCGCGTGCTGCTCGACGTGCGCACTCCGCGCGTTCGCAAGATCCTTCATCTCACGATGGATCTTGATGATTTGAATGTCGAGGTGATCGACAGCCCTGGTAACCGTGAACGGGTGCCGAAAAAGCAGGTCTTCGTGACCTGCGATCTCGCGCATCTGCGTCAAGGCCACGACCCCGACCACGACCGTGAGCCCGATGACGGCCGTGAAGCCGAGGGCGAGTCGTCTGCCGATGCCCTGACCGATGACCTGTGGCGGGAACGTCATCGATCGCCGGCGCGTGGCGGGTCTCCCCGGCGTCGCACGGCCATGCGCGCCGCTACCGGTAGTCGAGATACAGAGCCGGTGATCATACGAAAGCTGGTCCGCTCAGGCGTCTAGCCCAATCTGGACCTTTCATTCGAGCGAAATCAATCTTTCGCGCTCTTCAGTCTCTTCATGATCTGCTCTGTGGTCACTACCTCATGAGCGAGGAACTCGAAGTTGGTAAGAGCTGCCTCGTACGCAGCATCTCCTGCCGCCGCAGTGGCGTCGGCGACGATGATCAGATCGAAGCCGTTCTCGATCGCATCTCGGGCGTGCGACTCTATACACATATTTGCCGACATGCCGTACAGGATGATCGTCTCGATTCCGTACTGCCTCAGCTGGAGAGCCGCATCTCCGGTCCAGAAGTTGCTCAGCCCCTTGTGAGGATTCATGACGATCGTATTGCTGTCCGGCTTCAGCTCCGGATGATAGTCATGCCCCCTGGTTCCCTGAGCGAACATCTTGTTCTCGAACATGATCTTGTCGATACCGTTCAAGCTCTTCCAGTTCTCGAAATCTTTCGGTGTGTACGTATGGATAGAGTAGAATACCGGGATGCCTAGCTCTTTCGCGAGCGCCTTCAGCTTCTTCTCTTTTTCAACGACCTTGTGCTTCGTCACAGTCGGACCGACCAGTCCCCAGGCAGGACTTTCTTTCGACAGGAAATCGTTTTGAGGGTCCGTGACGAACATGGCCGTCTTCGGAAGGTCTATCTTAACCGTTTCCCGCGGTATGAAGCTCTGCTCGTAGACGTATTCATCTGAATCGGCCGCAACCGTGTTGACGCACAGCGCCGCGCCGAGGAGAGCGGCCGGGGTCGCTCGGAACAAGAGTGTCGCGCGCAAACTCATCTTCGTATCTCCCTTCGTAGTTACTTGCAGATTCCTGTCCACGATCTACGGAACGCGCAACAGGCGGCGCGGTCGCCAATATCAGGCGCTTAGTTCCCCTGCAATGTGACCGTTCCCGTTGCGGACGACGAGCTGACGGGCCATGCGGCCATCCTATATACGGATCGGTGGAGTGTAGGTCGTCGCAGCTATTGGGACCGAATCGGGAGATGACCCGACCGGCATCGCCCAGCACCGTCGCGCTTCCAGGTAACCTGCTCGACCGCTAGAAAGTGGCCGATGGGTGTGTGGCCGGTGATGCCCCAGACTAGGGGGGCAGGCACTCTGCTCGCGGGGCGAAGAGGGGCTTGCGGCCATCCGCGTCGGGTACGCTCGCTCATCTCGGACAACCCGAGCGACTTTGCACTCATGACTTCTCGACCTGGTGTCGAAGGGGGCAACCGAAGTGATGCGAAACTCGATCCTTGCCGCTGTATTGATCGCTAGTAGCTCAGTCTCGTGCTCGTCGGCCACAACCACCGGTATCACGGCTGGCACCTCCGCCGCGGCTATTGCCTCGGCTGGAAGCGAGCAGCACGTATCGGGAGTCCCCGGGGGACAGTCCGACCTTAGTGCGAAACTCCGTCCCGAAGTCGAAAGGTTCGCAGCGGCGCTCGCCGAAAATGCAGACGATGGCGAAGTGGATTCCGGGGGGCCTGAAGTAAGCCTGTTTTCGAGTGTGCTGACGCTCACGGTCGTGAACTATGTGGATCCGGTTGATTCGAGCGTGCTGGTCGACGCCGCCATCGCAGGAATGGACGAAGTCTCCGGCGGAAACGCTGCTGGGGATCTAGCTTCGCTCGTTGATGCCGCGATAGTTGCCATGGTTGGTTCGTTGGATGATCGCAGCGCTTATCTACACCCCGGCCTGATCAAGGATGCGAGGATGGACCCAAAACCGGATCCCGCCGATGTGTCGAGCCTAGCCGATGCGCGAATGTACGAGGGCCGCATTGCGTATCTACGACTCGTTCGGTTCCAAGAGGGCACCGCGCGCGAAGTCGATACCGCCTTGGACACGCTCATGGACGCATCCAAGCCTCGCACGCTTGAGGGGCTCGTGCTCGATCTGCGTAGCAACCAGGGAGGACTGCTAAACGAAGCTTTCAAGGTTGCGGATCTGTTCCTGCGCGGTCTCATCGTGTACACGGAAGGCCGCGTACAGAAGCAGAGACACCGATTCATAGGGCTAGATGACCCCGACGAACCGGATATGCCCATGGTCGTCCTCGTCAATGCGGAAACGGCGAGCGGCGCTGAGATCCTCGCCGCTGCGCTCCAAGATCATAAACGAGCGCGAATCGTAGGCACCCACACATCGGGAGCTGGAACCGTGCAAACACTCCTTCCCCTCACCCGAGAGGTGGCGCTCCGAATTACAACGGCGAGAGCGTATTCACCGGCGGGTCACCCAATCGACAACGGAGTGGAGCCCGATCTCCCACTGGACGATGAACCTGCGGGAGTGGCCACAGGCGAGGATGCGTTTCTGGCCCGCGCGCTCGCAGAGTTGCGCACGCCGTAGCTTCGTCAGAGTTAGGTCTTCTAGCACGCATTGACATGGACCGTTACCCCGATTCGGGGCCCTCTTTGCCAATGTGACTGAGACGACCGCCCCTGCGGCAACTACTGTCGAATTCGAAGGGGTGGAAAACGGTTACGGAGCTGGAAAAGGTGGAGGGTTCGATAGTCGCGGAGGCGGTCTAGGCGTGCCCGGCAGCTCGAGCTGCGAGCGCCCGAAACCATAGATCCGCGCCACATCAGACTTGCACGAAGCCGCCGCGAAGCGACTATGAATCCTGTGCTCTACCTTGCCACGCCCGTTGCCCGCCGAACGGATATTTCTCGCCCAACGGTGACCCACAGTGCCCAGCTGGTATCGCGAAACCGGCGAGCTGATACGGCATGCGCCTTCCCCTTGCCGGCTAGTGATTAACGGGTAGACCGATGCTGTCGAGAGATTCCCGGATCATCGTCGGTATGTCCTGCGTGTAGCAGGCGACGAGAAAGCTTTCTGAGTCGGTATCCGTCGATATTTCGAAGAAGGACGTTCCTTCATCGAGAGCGTCCAACAGTGAAGAGGTCCACTCGGGGCCGCACGTAACGCGATACTCGTGGTTACGGACAGCCGATAGGACACGGTGGGCGTGCTTCGTGGGGAGCCCGATCAGGCTCACGCATCCCCAAGCCCCGAGGCTCCAGATAGCATCGGTGACGTTTCGGACGTCGACTACGCGATAGAGACGCGGCCTAGAGGTCGTGAAAACGTACCACAGTCGTTCCGTTTTCTCGTGGAGCAACTCAGCTGCGGGGTGAACTATATCGCCGTACTTAGAGTCAGTATAGATCAGAAGTGAAAAGTCGGTAGGCAGCGCGTCGAGACGCGCGGCGATCGTGCTCAGCGCCTCGCCTAGGTCCGCAAGGTCCTCATCAACACGTGTGGTTACGTTCATCGCTTCCTTCGATCGATATAGGCGTCGGCCCCGATATTGTCCGCTAGCTCTCACGTGCTTCCCGTCGAATCCATTGGGACCAAATCTGCCGCTGACCTAAGAGACACCTTCGAGGCCAAGGAAGGAGGATTCCGGTGGCAAAGAAGGAGTCGGCAGAGAAGGCGATCAAGGACATCCGGCGTAGGTGCCCCAGGACTCCCAAGAGTGTTTCGAGAACTACGGCCGCGAAAGTCCCGACTCAGCTGATACGACAACCACGCCTACCACCCGCGACGTGGCGTGCGCCCTGAGGCTGGCCCGATCGGCCTCTGCCCCACGAGGCGAAGAAGCGGCCCAGAGCAGCTCGACACCACCTCACCCGTAGAGTAGCCAAACGGGCATGCGGCTCCACACGATTACGGTGCTTGCCCGTCGCCGGCGTGGATTTGTTCGGCTTCTCAGCGGAAGGGGTGCGGTTTCGTGGATCTTAAAGACTCCCGCCCGATGGACCGCGCCGTCCGCTTCCCGCGCGCTGCCGCTCGGCCGGAGCACGGTGGCAACGCTTGCGATCGGTTTGTTAGCGCAGGCGCCTGCGAGTTCCAGCCATGCATCGGCACTGCTGGCGATGAGCAACGGTGCCGCCGACATGAGCCTGAACGGAACTACCATCGCCGAGCCGCTGACTCCGTCGGGGGCGCTGTTCGCCAACCCGGCGGGGCTGTGCGCGTTCGAGACGACGACGGTGACCGGCAGTCTGGGCTACGGCTTCGGCACCACCAAGATCGACAACGACGACGGCTATTCGCAGGACGAGAATCTCTTTGCGATCTTCCCCGACGCCGCCGTATCGGTCCCCGGGCGCGGCCGCCTGTATTATGGCGTAGGTATATACGGCAGCGTCGGCACGAATTACGACTTCGAGGCAGACCCCGCCGCCGGTGTCGAGGACGATTTCCACGCCGAGACGTCGATCGGAGAGATGCCGTTCGCGATCGCCTACCGAGTCAACGACCAGCTGTACGTCGGCGCGGAGCTGATCGCGCTGTTTGGACACCTGCGCAACCGTTACACGGTCGGCGGCACGCTCTTCAGATACACGCTGCGCGGGCCCGGCCTGCAAGGCATGTTCGGCCTGACCTGGAAGCCCGACGAGCGATGGGCGCTCGGGCTCGGAGTGCGTACGCCGGGCCGGATCTGGATGGACGGCAGCACGGCCGTTCCAGCAGGCGTGCGTCGCGACGTCGATCTCGCGCTGCAGATGCCCACGCAGGTATCCTTGGGCATCACGCACCACGCAACGCGCAGAGTTACGCTGTCCGCCTCGGGGCGCTGGACCGATGCTAGCCGATTCGGCGATTCCGACATCGAATTCGACGGACTTTCGCAAGCAAACGTCCCGTTCCTACCCGCTGCCAACGATGAGTGGCGCTTCGCGCTTGGCGTCGAGTTCGAGCTGCGACCGAACTGGGCGCTACGGCTCGGAGCGAGCCACTCCAATCGTATCGTCGGCACGAGCGGCGTCTCGCCGCTTGTGTACGACAACACCGACACCCGACTCAGCGGCGGATTCGGCGTCGACCTCGGCCGCTGGACGCTCGATGCGACGGCCGCCTACTCATTCGACCGGGATCGAAACGTCGATGCCGACCAAGCTCTGGTCATACCCGGCAGCTACGAGTCGGGCGGCGGCATCGTGATGCTGGGTGTGACCCGCCGGCTCTAGCGCGAAGACGGCGGCGGCCTCACGCTGCAAGCGGGCCGAGCAGGTTCGCTTGAAATGGTGACCCCAAGGGTGATCGTACCTTGTCACTACCTCTCCGCTTTGAGTTTCACCCGCGCCGCGGGATCAAGCGCGCCGCCTGAGGCATGCCGTCCCCGGCTCCAGCATCCCGTGCGGCTCGCGACCACCCGACTAATGGCCCCCGTGCGGGACCGAATTCGTATTGCCCAAGACACGACACACGCGCGAGGCCACCCGCCTCCGGCGCCCTACCCCGCTGTGCACTGATGACGCCCGACGCTGAGGCCATCCTCGCCTGGCTCCGCCACAAGCAACTCGCCGAGTTCGGCTCGCGCGAGATACTAGCAGCCGGCCTGCCCGGGATCGCCGACGCCCGCACCGTCAGGTGCGCGATGAGCGAGCTACGGCGCGCGCGGATCGTGGAGCGCGTGCGGCCGCGGTTTCGCACGGGCAGACCGGCGGTGAGATGGCGGCTGGTAAGTTCGTAGCGCACACAGGCCAAGCCGTCACGAGCAGTCCAACCGCGCAGCGGTCATCGCGCTGATTCAGTGCGCGCGAATTTCCCCTACCGATTCCCCATCCACATGACAGTGCATCGCGCACTCACGACGCAACCACACCAGTGATTCCCCCCGGCTGTGCGCGGCGACTGGTGAAACCAAGTGATCTGACTGGGATGATGAACGAGCGTATCGCTCGGATCGCACCAGAGCGAAGCGCGACTCGAGGTAACGGCGTGGGGCGAGTACGCATTCATTGGCTACGGGTCTGGGTGATATTGTCGCTGGTCTGGGTCGTGATCAACGCCTCGTGGACGGGCTTCGCGCTCCACGGAGGATACGAGCAGACGCGGCTCGGCATGACGGAGACACCCCCCAGCTCGCTCCTCGAATATCTCGCGCTGGGCGACCCAGAGGGGGTGAAGCTCGCGATGGCGATCATGTTCATACCGCCGCTGTTCGTGCTCGTCATCGGGTGGTTGTGGTGTAAGGCGTGGCACTGGGTGGTCGAGATTGATTGAGCGCGCACCTGGCGCGCGAGCTGGCCGGCAGCGAGCCGGTAACGGGGGGGGACGATGGGACTCATGAAATCGGTCGCAACTATGTTCGGGGGCGATAAGCGAGTGGCGCAGGCGCAGAATCTACCGTTCAAGTCGAATGATGCTGCGTTCGAGTATGCATGTAGATTCTGCGACTGCGCACCGGCAGAGAACAAGTCGGTCATAGCGCAGATCGTCTCTTCTGGCCGTGCGGATGGTGGCGAACAGGTAGTCATGATTCGGGTCGCATCCGATGGTGAGCCTTGGGAGACGATCGCCCGTACATGCGGAAGTCGAGGCCCCGACCTGCAGCCGGGCGACTTGGTCGCATGGCGGATAGTCACACATCGGCCTGACCTTGACCTGATGCCGTGGGTTGGGTTCATCGATGAACTTCTTGAACCCGAGATAGACTTTGCTACCGGCTGGGTACTGAAGGCTGAGTTTCCTTTCGACAGCGAGTCATAGGGAGGCCGCGACGGTGACGAACCTAGAGAAGGTCGACCAGCAGATAGAGCGGCACAAGGCCACGATCGCGAAGTTGCGGCGCAAGGCGGCGCGGTGGCAGGACGAGGCCGAGCGCGCCAAGGAGAACGCCGGGCGCTACAAGGCTGCGCTTGAGCAACTCGCCGACGAGCACGGCCCGCCGCTATCCAACACGGCCGATGCGCACCGGCACCGCTGGCAGGACATGCGCAAGGTGGCATGCGGCGCTCTGGCCGACGAGCAGTAGCGCGATGCGGACGCCGGCAGCGGCGATGGAGGCAGGACGATGGAAGTAGATGAGAATCAGGTGATTCGCGTCGTCGGGAACGTGTTCGGATTAGGCGCTGTGGTCACTCAGTGCGTGCTTGTGTACCACGACTGGAACACGATCGATTCGCTGGGTCGCTTTCTGGTCTGCGCGTTAGTTTTCGATCCGTCTCTTGCGGCCATCTGGCCGATCTACTGGTTAATCCTCGTTCCGATCTTCGGAATGTAGACGATGGGGCGGGTGATGATGACGACACGCAAAGCGAAGCAAGTTCTACACGCGGAGATAGAAGAATGGGCCGACCATGGTTTCCAGGGGGCCGCAATTATCGTCGGTCGAAATTGGATGGGCCGACTGTCCATCGGATGTGAGCGGTGTATGCAAGGTCGCATCATCGAACGGCATGGTGACGCATACCAAGCACTTGTGATTAGGAGGTGGGTGAGTGCCCACGTGTTGTGCCGGCCAGGGGGGTGACGATGAAACTGCAAGACGCGGAAGCGGTCATGCACGACGAGATGGGGCGTTGGGTAAGCGCGGAACGCCAGGGAAATGCGATCTACATCGGGTCGAGCTGGGGTCGGTTGGCGATCGGATGCAGGGGGTGCGTCAAAGCGTTTCGCATGAATAAGCGAATGAACGATGAGAATCAGCGACGAGCGATCGTCGATTGGGTTCAACGGCATATTTCATGTCATCCGAAGTGGTGAGACCGGGAGGGGGTGCGGCAAGGATGCGACGAACGATAATGGCGGTGATGGTGGCGGTGATGGCGATCACTGTCCCGATTGGTGAAGCAGCGGCGCTATGTGGCGATGTAAGCGGTGACGGTAGGATCACCAGCAAGGATGTCAGGAAGCTCAAGAAGGCGAAGCGGGGGCAACGCGTCAACCTAACATGCGAGTGCGATGAAGAACACACGGATGGCGGCGTGGATACGGAAGGGCCGCCTCCGGAAGCGGGCACGGGAATCGAACTTCTGCTCTACAATGCCCTTGGGTGCCGAGGCGACGGGCCACCGTATACGCTCGTTGAAGACGCATGGGACTGGGAAGTTACTGCCGTATTAGATGGCCCCCATAACGAATGGCGCGTGGTCACGGACGGGCAGGAAACATGGGAATGGCCCTACTCTAGTTTCGGATCCTGGATACGTATCGATTTCGTCGACTGGTGCGACAACAAGTCGTACCAAGTACGCGGCGCCATCGACGTGCCTGACTACAGCACTGTGCTTGTCTCTCTCGTCGAATCGATTCTCCCCGGTGGTCTGGCGGTCGATATCCATGTTGCTGTCGGCGACAACATCCAATTTCTCGGCACGCTGGAGTTGATCGAACTCTAGCGCCTAGCGCGCCCGCCTTGTGCCAGCAGGGCGGGTCGCGGCGCGCGCGTTGGCATCAAGAAAAGAACAACGTGAGGAAGTTCGTCGTCGCGCTCAGTAAGCGCCTGGCCTCCGACACGATCCTGTTCCTCGCTGACCAAAAGACCGCGCCGCCCGAGATCAGTGCGATGATCGAGGCGGTAGAGCCCAGAGCCTCCGACGGCGCCGGCACGCCCTGGTACTTGAAGATCACCCGCGGCCCGGTCACTGAGCAGCTCGCCGTGGCGCACACCGGCCACCTTATAGAGGAGCTGGTGGTGGATAGGGTCATCGAGACCACGCGCGTCAGAACCGGTGAGGCACCGCCGCCTGACGCCCGGCCGGCGAGCTAGCTCGAGGTGGGACGACGGTCTTTCATGCAGTCGCGGCGCTAAAGGAACTGCCGACGGTTCAGTCGTAAACGAAAAAGGCCGGGCACTCAGGCCCGGCCTCTCCCTTTTTCGAACGTCCGGTAAGTGGGCGTTACGTCAACTGCCCGTCACCTTGCCGTTTCGATCACAAGCCGGCGCGCACGGCACGAACCCCGTACTTGTGGACGAACGGATCGTCGAACGCGTCGTTCACGTCGCCCTCGTGGAAGTCGACGAACCAACGCTCCAACGGGAAAAAGAAGGGGGAGGTAGTAGCCGACCAGTAGTGCATCGACGCGGTGCAGCTACAGTTCGTGCAGCCGGTGGTACAGCCGCTCGGGTCAGAATGAAACACCGGATCGACTACTGGACCGGGGACGGGAATCTCGTAGTTCACGATGCTCAGCAGTTCCTTGATGTTCGGCACACGCCAATCGCGGAAGCCCGCGTAGCCGCAGTAGTCGTTCCCTCCGGAGCCGCAGTCGTCATGAGAGCTGCACGAGACCGCACCATCGCCCCGGCACGTATCGTTCAGGTCATCCACGTGGTCCCAAATGCTAATATTGTCCAGAATACACGTCAGCGGGTCTGGGTCCCAGCAGTAAAGGTTGTCCACGTCACGAACCCCACCCGCATCGTCCTTCACCTCCCACATCAGTCCGGTCCGCTGGTCGACGATCGCCTGCCAGTAGTCCGGAATGCTCGAGCTTCGGGGATAGCCAGACCTGGTAAATGGCAGCTTGGAGCCGGCCGCGTACGAGCCATCGTCCCCTGGCTCGTACGAGGTCACCTGACCCGACGCTGGAAGCTTGCAGTACGGCAGATTCCCTGAGTTAGGCGATGTCGGATCCAATGTCTCTGCCACCCGATTAGTCGCATCCTCGATGGCGGCGACATAGAAATCTCCGTCGTCAGTGGGCCGATAGTTAGGACAGGCATCCCTGCCCTTGTCGGTGGCCTTGTCCCAACTCGACCGGAACTTCGGCGCACACTTGCTGTAATCCGGCGTAACCCCCTTTTTCGCCGCCTTCGAGTCAGCATTGAGCCGACACGAGGCCAACTTGCTGCTCGCCTTGAGTAAGGACGCCTGGCACTTGGCCGCCGCGTCAACGGCTTGGGCTGGCGCTGCGACCGCCAGTAGGAATGCGAACGCCGCGACTACGCTAACTGCGAGTTGAATGCGTTTCATCAAACTGCCCCCTTCCCCCCGTTGAACGCGTACATCGCGATCCGAAACTCGGGGAGTGTTCTCGACATTCACCTCGCAAGTGCTGTGCCAGATGTGGGGTGTCGGAAGAGGCGCGGAAAGCGCGGGGAACGAGTTTCACTTCGTCGGGTGAATTGGCAGGGCTCGGAACGGGCTTCGCGTTTAAGGGAATGTCTCGTTGCAGTGCGGACCGCGGAGTGACTTCCGAGCGTGCGACCGAGACCTACCTGACAACCAGCGTTGCAAGGCGCCATTAGCGCAATTCATTTGAACGCTGATTGGTGATGGTTAGCTATAAGGGAGACGAGGGACGAGCGATGCTGCGTTGGATCAACCAGTTGCTGGACTCGGAGCCTGGGTTCCTCGAGGTGGTGGTTGGGGTGGCGCTTCTTCTGTTCTTGGTCGTGTGGATCGCCCGGCCGGGATGATGCGCTTCGGCCGTTAACCATCATCGGACCTGTGCCCTATAGCTTCATACGTTCGGCGTGCTGAGTGCGCGCAGCTCACGCCTGCGTGCTCGCGGTCACGCTCGGCGAATGCACGTTGTCGGTCACGGCACGGGCGTACTTCTATGGTTCTAGCCGTTGCCGATAGGCCGGCCGTTTACCGTGTTGTTCGGCACGCGTGCACTCGTGGATCCGTTACCCGTGGGCACCCGGTTCATGTTCGATGCGTTGTTGGGGACGACGCGCATGTTGTTGCGGTTGTCGGTCTTGGGTGTCGCAGCGTTCGTATGCGGAACCTTTGCCATCGTCGGAACCTCCTCGTTGCTGGCCTCTATGATGCGCCCGTTTGATCGGGTCGCATAGAGGCGCGCAGTAGCCAGTCAGGGCGTGGCGATCGATGGCTCGTCTGACCGTCGTCGTGGAGCGCGCTGTCGGACGCGAACTCCCTCCTTATCGATCAGCAGTCGTTGACGATGCGCGACTGATGGCTACGCAAAGTTCGCGGGCCGGCCCTCTCGATTTCCGGAGCCAGGTCTCGGCAACTTCCGATCCCTGAGAACCCATCGCCCGTACTTTCAGGCTTTTCGCTGCCCCCACATCTGGCACAGCACTTGCGAGGTGAATGTCGAGAACACCCCGCTCATACGTCGAATACGACAATCACTCGGGGGGAAGGGGGCAGTCTAATGAAACGTTTTCTACTTCTTGCCGGAACTCTCTCCCTACTCTTCACGCTCGCCGTTCCTTTGAGCGCCGACGCGAGCGCGAACATCAAGTTGAAGATGCCGAAGAGACTGGATCAGGCCTTCATGTATGCACGGGTGGTCCCGCCCGAGGAGCTGGATGTCCTCAACAATCCGATATCGTTCATCCTCAGAAATCAGTACGGGACCATCTACATGGGCCCCCAGATCTGGGGCCACGAGATGAAGTCCAACAAGCATCTGACGAGGTTCAAGTACAAGCAGAAGCGGGACGGGACACCAAAGATCAGGTTCCTTTTCGTCCGATCGCGACCAGACTGGCACACGGGAAAGATCGAGTACCACTTCAAGATCAAGATCGAGGCTAGTTTTCAGGGTGCGAATCCGTACTCCCCGAACAACGCCGGCCTGGTGCCAGACGACCTCAAGTACATGTATTCGCAGTTCGTGATCGGCGGTATGCCTTTCTACATCAACGCAGATTGGGAATGGAAGAGGGACAAGGTCTGGTACCTGTCGGACAAGATGATGTCCGTGTGGTACTGATGTAGGCGGAACCGCGTCACCGACGAAGTAGTTGGCGTAACGCCCACTTACCGGACGTTCGAAAACAAGGGGAGAGGCCGGGCAGAGGTGCCCGGCCTTTTTCGTTTACGACCCGCCAACAGCCACCGACCGCTCCGCTAACTCCGTCAGCGCCTCGTACGCATCCGCCAGCCTGCGCGCGGCCGCAGCGGGATCGGGCGCGGTGCCCTTGGCGAGCAGGCCGATCAGGTAGGCGACCTCCATGCTCAGGCCGTCGAAGTCCTCAGGTAGCGGGCGGTCGAGCGGATCGGTCGCGCGGCGATCGGCGTCGGTGGTCACGCACAGAGGCTAGCGCGTGGCGCGAGGTCAGTCGGCAACGCCCTCCAGCACGTACCCATTACTAGAACGACTTCGTCTTGATGCCCACCTTCTTCTCTCCAGCTTCGTTCGCGTATGCGCTTGTATACGTCACCCCAATCGCAAAGATGCCTTGGTGGTAGTTCTGTCTGAGAAGAGAGTCAGAGAAGTCCCTGTCGTAGCTGCGCTTGGTTACCTCCACAGATGATTTGTCGGGAGCTTTCCATTTTCGTCTGGTCGTAGTGATCTTGGCCAACAGTTCCTCCGTGCGATAGTCTTTCCGATCGTCCGTTTCGCTGCTTTCTGCGTACGAACCGTACTTGTCGCCCAGCGTCCTTGTCAGCGCCTCAAAGTCAGCCTCTGAAGTCGTAGCAAGAACGTAGCTGCCGGCGGACAGTTTACAGGGCTGCGAAATAGATTCCTTGAGTTCACTGCAGCCCTCGCGAAAGTAGTAGAAGACGGTCTTGATGCCATGGTCACCGATAGACTCTCCCGCAGGTGCACTCCAGACGGCGATCGTATCGTACACGTTGTTAGGTGCGCCCCGGACTTCAACGATCTCTGTTCGACTGGCGCCCCATTTAAAACCATCAAATCCGTCGATCACTTTCGTGCATGCGGTTCCAGCAACTATCAGCACTGCCGCAAGTGAAATGGTTCTGTTCATCCTTCCCTCCCGGATGTACGTGAGACATTCAGCGATCCGCTCGCATTCTGGTACGCTCGCCCCATCCGTTCTAGCGCACGAATTGGCACTCCGACATGGCGCCTCACCGCGCCTTCGCCCTGAACCGCGCGCTGTCGTTCTTGCTGGTGTCGTCCGGCGTGAACTCGCTGGTCCAGCATTCACCCTCGCTGTTCACGAGCTGGACGGTCACCGCCGGGTCCTCGACGAAGTACAGGAACTCGTTGAACGGCACCGGCATCGGGATGTTCGCGCCCTTCGCGGAGAACGTCACCTTGGCCTTCGTGTCGATGCCCGTGCGCAGGCTCACGCTGCGCACGCCGTCCGAGGTCATCGCGCTGTCGCGGTAGGTGAAGCCCTTGGGGGCCTTGTCGCGCCACGCGGCGCCAGCGGGGACACGCAGGCCCGTCTCGAGCGAGGTCACGCCGCCAGCGGCGTCGTACACGCACAGGCGATAGTCCGTTGCAGAGGTCGGATCGCCGAGGTCGGCCTGTGCTGTTGCCTCTCCCTTCGCCCATTTCCACGTGAGCTTGTCGCGCGAGTCATCAGCGCCTCTCTCTATGCCTATGCGCGCGACCCCGGCGCGCCAGCAATTCGGCCTCGGAACCGAATTGCACGTGAACTCGAACTTTAGTCGTTGTCCGCGGATGCCTGGCCCATTGCATGACTCGGATACCACCATGAGGGTCGTCCCCCCCGCTGACGCCATGCGCGGCGAGCAGCCTGCCGATACGCTTAGCGGAGAGCCGTGGGTACTTCCGTCCTGATCGTAGACAACCATTTCCAGACCGTCCGTCGTCTCCGCCGCGAGTGCGAATCGATTCGAAGTGAGCGACGCGGTCAGAACGGAGCCGCTACCGTCGCCGAGCGCCACCACTTCTTCTGATCCGACCGGCAGGCCAGCTTCATCGAATCGGCGCAGCCTCACGCCATCGCTGCTTGTCCACGCAACCCGGAACTCGCCGCTTGCGCCGACGCTTACTGAGTCCGGGCTAGTCCGTTGATCGCCCGTCGTATAGGTGTTCACCTGAAACTCGGTGCCCAGCCGTCCGCCACTCGCGTGCTTCCCGTCGAAGCCATTGGGACCAAATTCGCCGATGACCTAAGAGATGCTTTCGTAGCCAAGGAAGGAGGATTCCAATGGCTAAGAAAGAATCTGCGGAGAAGGCGATCAAGGACATCCGGCGC
>Ga0315338_1003034_pt1 | contig 15348 bp, 14 predicted proteins | sample ASW8metaG_FD_204518 | JGI IMG/M metagenome (GOLD analysis project Ga0315338, IMG submission 204518) | Ammonia-oxidizing marine archaeal communities from Monterey Bay, California, United States - ASW #8 | ecosystem: Environmental > Aquatic > Marine > Coastal | place: USA: California | collected... | reverse complement strand
GGCTTCCTTTTCGCCCAGCAAAACCGGAGTTTCCGGCGCAGGCGGCGGACCGTCGAAAATCACCGGCACCAGGCGTTTTTTCACCAGCCCCCGGTACTTAGTGCGGGCCGTCAGTTCTTGACCCATGTAGCAGCCCTTGTCCCAATCGACGCCGTTGAGCTCATCGAACCCGCTCTCCAACAGGGTTGATTTTTCGACCACCAGGTCGCGGCTGCCGTCGGGCAGGCCCAATTGCAGGCGCAAGCGGTCGTATTCAGTGGAATCGATGGCTTTGAATCCGGCGCCTTCCAGGGTTTTCGCGGCGCCCTCAAGGGGAAGAACGGCGCGCGCGCCGGCATCTTTCAGACGCGGGTCGACAAAGGCAATGCCGCCGCCGAAGGACCCCGCCGAGCCGGCATTGCCGGAAAGCCCGAGCGCATCGCCGGCGCCATCGCCGTAGAGGGTGGCAACGCGCAACTCACTGGATCGGTCGTCCAGGGTAACGTCGGCGCGGAGCTTGAACATCGACAGCCGTTTTTTCAGGTCGTCCAGCCGCGCCCGCTCGCAATCCAAGAGCAGCGCATCGTCCAATCCGACGACGAAAAAATCATGCAGATATTTTCCCTGCGGCGTCAAAAGCGCGGCGTAAACGGCACGCTTTGCTCCTACCTTCTCAATGTCATTGGAAACCAAGCCTTGAAGAAAGGTTACGCGGTCAACGCCCCCGACCGACAACAGGCCGCGGTCTTCGAGCAGGGTATACCGTGGGGGTTGGCTCATGGATCACCTTTCGCCTCTGCAAACGGGTTAGAGTATGGCAGAATTAAACGCCTTCGTCGGCCTAAGAAGTGGGACTTTGATCCCTCCGGCGCAAGGCTATGCCCCTTTGCAACCAAGGGGCACAGTCGTATAAGGGCCGGAAGCATCGAAAGTCGGCCACGAAAAGGACATTTTGGGGGGTAATATCAAGGATCCATGAGAATTCTTTTTATCACCTCGACCCGGGTCGGCGACGCCATCCTTTCCACCGGCCTCCTAAGCAAGCTGATTGCTGACAACTCGGAGGCTAAAATCACCATCGCCTGCGGCCCGGCGGCGGCGCCTTTGTTCGAAGCGGTGCCGAACCTGGAGCGGATCATCATCCTCGACAAGATGATTTTTTCGCTCCACTGGATAGCCATGTGGTGGGCCGCGGTCGGAAAGTTCTGGGACGTTCTCGTCGACCTCAGGAATTCGCCGATGTCCGTTCCCCTGGCGGCGGCGAAGCGGTTCCGTTTTGTCCGCAAACGCGAACCCGAACACCGGGTGCTTCAATTGGCGGCGGTTATGGGACTGTCCGAGGAACCGCCGACGCCTTCGATATGTTTTTCTCCGCAAGCCCGGGCCACGGCCAAGGCCCTGATTCCCAACGGCGGGCCGGTGCTGGCCGTGGGCCCGACCGCCAATTGGCAGGCAAAAATATGGCGGGCCGAATATTTTGTCGATTTGATCAAGCGTCTGTCCGGGCCCGGCGGCATCCTGCCGGGCGCCCGGGTCGCGGTTTTCGGGCGCGATGACGAACGGCCGATGGCCCTGAGGGTTATCGACGCCGTTCCCGAAGACCGGCGTATCGACCTGGTCGGCCGCATCGGTTTGTTGGAGGCCGGCGCCTGCCTGGAACGCGCCCAATTCTACATCGGAAACGATTCCGGGCTTATGCATCTGGCGGCGGCGGCAGGCGTACCGACGCTCGGGCTCTTCGGGCCCAGCCTCGAGGAACTCTATGCGCCGTGGGGGCCGCTTTGCGCCATTGCAAGAGCCGATAAATCCTTCAACGAAATCTTCCCACCCAATTTCGATCACCGGGCGACGGGCACCCTGATGGACAGCTTGACTGTGGACACGGTCGAAAAAGCGGCACGCGACCTTTGGCGGCGTGCGGCCGAGGCGGCGGCGTGACGACGGCGGGCGTTCGGCTTTCGGCGGTCATCTCCGTCCATAACGAAGAAGCGCAGCTGGCCGAGTGCCTGGAAGGGCTTTCGTTCGCCGACGAGATCGTCGTCCTGTTGGACAAGTGCACCGATCGTTCGGGCGAAATCGCCGCCACCTTCACCGACCGCGTCATCGAAGGCGCCTGGACCGTCGAAGGCGAACGCCGCAACGCCGGCATCGAGGCCTGCCGGGGGCAATGGATTTTCGAAATCGACGCCGACGAAAGGGTGCCCGAAGACCTGGGCCGGGAAATCAGGGAAACCGTCCAATCGACGGCCTGCGACTGGCATGAAATCCTGGTCGACAACTATATCGGCGGCAAATTGGTGCGTTGGGGCTGGGGCGCGTCCTATGGAAAGGCCGCCTATCCGGGTTTGTTCAAAAAGGGCGTTAAGACGTGGGGGAGTGCCCGCGTCCACCCGCCATTGACGTGGGCCCAAGGCTCCGGCAAGGGGCCGCGGTTAAAGAACCCAATCCGTCATCTGGTAGATCGCAATATTTCCGACATGATCCGCCGACTCGACAGCTATTCGACAGCCCGGGCCAAGGATTTGCGGGAATCCGGGAATATCGGCTCCATGGCCTCGAACGTGCGGCGCATTTTTTCGCGTTTCTTCAAATGCTATGTCCTCAGAAAGGGCTACCGCGAAGGCGGCTACGGCTTTCTGATCGCGCTGTTCGCTGGGCTTTATCCGGTGTTGTCGTACCTGAAGGCGAAGCTGGAGGAAGAATAAAGAATGGCCCGCATCGTCCTTGCTGACGACGGCATCGAATTCGACGGCCGCACCCCCGAGGAACGCCCGCTGGGCGGCGCCGAGTCCTCGGTGGCGGCGCTGGCGGGGGAACTGGTGGCCCGCGGCCATGACGTCCAGGTGATGAATAAATGCCAAGCGCCCCTGGACCATCGGGGTGTCGCCTGGAGGCCCATCGACGGCGGCAATTGGCCTGAAAGCGCCGATCTCTACATCGCCAACCGGGGCGACAAGCTGTTGAGCAGAATGCCCCGGGCCCGGCGGACGGTGTTCTGGATTCACAATCCGGCCCGATACCTACTCAAATGGCGCTATCTTTCGAAGCTCTGGCGGCTTCGCCCGGCCATCGTCTTCATCGGCGATTATCATGCCACTACGTACCCGAAGTGGGCGCCCGACGGCGGCCGGGTGGTCATCCCCTATGGACTGCCGAAGGATTTCTGCCAAGCCGACCCGCTATCCGAACCACCGCCGCCGCGGGCCGTTTTCACCTCCAATCCGCTGCGATCCCTGGACTGGCTGCTGGAACTATGGGCCGAAAGCATCCAGCCCTGGGTTGCCGGCGCCGAATTGCACGTGTTCGCCGGCGCCGTCACCTACGGCAGCGTCGGAGCGGACAAGGAGGCGGCCATGGAGAAAGTATTGGACCGGGCCCGGGCGCTGCAAGGCCAGGGGGTAAAACTTCGCGGCCCGGTTCCCAAGGCACGGTTGATACAGGAATTGCGCCAATCCCGGGCCATGCTTTACCGTGGCGACCTCAATGAAACCTTTTGCCTGGCCGTCGGCGAGGCCCAGGCGATGGGAGTCCCGGCCGTGGTAGAGAAACTTGGTTCCGTCAGTGAGCGCGTGATTGATGGTGAAACAGGCTTCGTTGCCGCTGGCGCCGCCGCCTTTGCCGAAGCCGCGAAGCGGCTTCTGACCGATGACGACCTGTGGCGGGCGCAGCATTTGGCGGCGATCGAAAAGCAACGCCAATGGCGCTGGGCCGACGCGGCGGCGGTGTTCGAGAAGCTGATACCCTGACCATGCGTGTTCTTCAAGTGATGGCGGGAGCGGAATTCGGTGGCGCCGAGGCGTTTTTCACCCGTTTGATATTGGCCCTCGACCGCGCCGGGTTGGATCAACGCGTTGTCATCCGCGGCATTTGGGCCCGGGCCCAAGTCCTCAGGAACGGCGGCATCGAGTTGGTGGAATTGCCCTTCGGTGGTCTTTTGGACTGGCGCACCCCCCAGGTCCTGAAACACCAGATCAAGGTCTATCGGCCTGATGTGGTGCTGACCTGGATGAACCGGGCCACCCAAATGTGCCCGAAGGGGGATTTCGTCCACGTCGGCAGGCTGGGCGGGTATTACGACCTCAAGTATTACCAGAATTGCGACCACTTGATCGGCAACACCAAGGACATTCGAGATTATCTGGTGGGACAGGGGTGGGAGGCGGAAAAGGCCCATTATCTTCCCAATTTCGTGTCCGAGGAAAAGGCCGACCCGGTGCCACGCCGCCAGTTCTTTACGCCGGATGGCGCCTCGTTGGTTCTGGGACTAGGAAGGCTACATCAAAACAAGGCCTTCGATGTGCTTCTCGATGCGGCATCCCGGGTGCCCAACGTTTATTTGTGGATCGCCGGCGATGGGCCGCTGAAAGAAGAGCTCGAAAAACAGGCTGAAAACATGGCCGTAAAACCCCGGACACGTTTCCTGGGCTGGCGGGAAGATACGGCGGCGTTATTGGCTGCCGCCGATATTTTTGTCTGTCCGTCGCGGCACGAACCTCTGGGAAACGTGGTCATCGAGGCCTGGGCCCAAGGCGTACCGGTCATCGCCGCCGACAGCTACGGCCCCGGCACCCTGATTGAGCACCGCGAAACCGGCATCCTGGTTCCCGTCGACGACTCGGCAACCATGGGCCGCGCCATCCGCAACCTGCTTGAGGACGACACCCTGCGCAAACACATCGCCAAAAATGGCCATCAGGCCTACCAGGAGGCGTTCACGGAAAAGATCGTCATCAAGCAGTACATGGATTTCCTGCAAAGCATCCAGGAGACAGCCTAAATGTGCGGCATCGCCGGCATCATGACCCGCTCGGGCGCTTCCCCCGACGACGCGATATTACAGGCGCTTTCCGCCGCCCTGGCCCACAGGGGTCCGGATGGGCAGGGCCGAGTGATTTCCGGGGGTACCGGCTTGGCACAGACCCGCCTTGCCATCATCGACCTGGAAACCGGCGACCAGCCCATTTTTGCCTCCCAAAATACTGGAAAAGAAAAGGCGGGAACTGGCCTCGGGGGAGCGAGAGTGTCCCCCGGGACCCCCAGGCCCCGGACAGGGACTGGAAAAGCGGCCCTGATCGCCAACGGTGAAATCTATAACTACGTCGAATTGAAACTCGACATGGGCCGGGTCGAATTCCGGACGGGGTCCGATTGCGAACCGCCGTTGCATCTTTACCTTCGCCACGGACTCAATTTCACCCGCCATTTGCGCGGCATGTACGCCATCGCCATTTACGACCCGGCCGAGGATTCATTGGTATTGGCCCGCGATCCGTTCGGCATCAAACCGCTTTATTACGCCGAAACGGCCGAAGGGCTGGCTTTCGCTTCGGAACCCCAGGCTCTTTTCCGGGCCGGGCTTGTAAAACCGGTCCTCAGGCCCGAGGCCCGGGACGAGCTTTTGCAGCTTCAGTTCACCACCGGCGCCGGAACGGTTTTCGAAGGCGTGCACAGGCTTTTGCTGGGCGAGACCGTGCAAGTCCGAGGCGGCCGCATTATCGACCGTCTCAGCCGCAAAGCCCTGCCCGAAGGCGGTCCCATCGAGGTTTCCCCATCGGCGGCATTGCAGCGGCTTGACGAGGTGCTGTCGGACAGCGTCAACATCCACCAACGTTCGGACGTTCCTTACGGCATGTTTCTTTCGGGCGGCATCGATTCTTCGGCCCTATTGGCGATGATGTCGCGCCTGAATGAACACCCGGTGCGGGCTTTCACCGCCGGTTTTTCAGGCGCGCACGTTGCCGATGAACGCGGCCAAGCCCGCGCCGTCGCCGAGGCCGCCGGCGCTGAGCATACGGAAGTGGAATTTTCCGAAGCCGACTTCTGGGCGCTGTTGCCCCAAATCGCCGCCGTCATGGACGACCCCGCCGCCGACTACGCGGCGCTACCAACATACAAGCTGGCGGCCGCAGCCAAGGAGGCTGGACTCAAGGTGGTTTTGACCGGCGAGGGCGGTGACGAGATGTTCGGCGGCTATGGACGTTACCGCCGCGTGCGCCGTTCCCGGCTGCTTGGCGGGCGTCCGATGCGCGAAAGGGGCGTTTTTGACGGCCTCGGCGTCCTACGCGACCAGCCCGCCGGTTGGCGCGACGGATTTGCTCAATCGGAAGAAGACGCTGCCCGGGGCGGCCGGACGAAGCTGCAGGCGGCGCAGGCCGTCGATTGCGCCGCCTGGCTGCCCCATGACCTGTTGGCAAAGCTCGACCGTTGTTTGATGGCCCATGGGGTCGAGGGCCGGGTGCCATTTCTGGACCTCAAAGTTGCCGACTTCGCCCTTCGCCTGCCGGACCGGTTGAAAGTACGCCGGGGCCGGGGCAAATGGATTCTTCGCAAGTGGTTGCAAATGGCCCTGCCGTCCGCCCGGCCCTTTGCACGGAAACGCGGCTTCACGGTGCCGGTGGGTGAATGGATCGGCGGCCGGGGCCAGGAACTGGGGCCCCTGGTGGCCAAACTGCCCGGCATCGAGGAAATCTGCTTCCCCAATGCCGTCGAGGACCTGTTCGCCGCCGCCGGTTCAGGGTCGGGTCAGCGGGTTGGGCAGGCGGCTTGGGGGTTGTTGTTCTATGCCCTTTGGCATCGCCGCCACATCGAAGGCATGGAGGCGCACGGCGGCGTCTTCGATGTGCTGGGAGAAAAGGGATAGGCGATTGCGGTGTTGCCTGCGCGTGGGCGGTGGGCGCGGTCAGGGCGGCCAGGAAAAACGTTGACATTTCCCCTTTGGCGAGGCGTTTTCGGGGCGTTCTTGGGGCGATGAAATCTATAGGAACGAAATGACCGAAATCACCCTCCGGCGGCCCGACGATTGGCACCTGCACCTGCGCGACGGCGATATGCTGAAAGCCGTACTGTCGTTTACCGTCCGCCAATTCGCCCGGGCCATCGTCATGCCCAACCTGGCGCCGCCGGTGAAGACGGCCGCCGAGGCCGAGGCCTACCGCAGGCGCATCGGGGCGGCGCTGCCTGAAGGGGCGGACTTCACGCCTCTGATGACGTGTTATTTAGCCGACGACACCGACTCAGAAGACCTCATCCGTGGCCACCAATCGGGCGCGTTCACGGCGGCCAAGCTCTATCCGGCGAATGCGACCACCCATTCCGCTGACGGCGTAACCGACATCACCCGTATCGACGGGGTGCTGGGCCGGATGGAAGAAGCCGGCATGGCGCTGCTGGTCCACGGCGAAGCCACGGGCCCAGACGTCGACGTCTTCGATCGCGAGGCGGTGTTCATCGTCAAGACCCTTAGGCCGATGATCGAGCGCTTTCCCGGCCTGAAGGTGGTGTTCGAGCATGTGACAACCATCGAAGCCCTCGATTTCGTCAGGTCCGGGGGAGAAAACCTCGCCGCCACCATCACCGCCCATCACCTGATGATCAACCGGGGCGCTATGTTCGAGGGCGGCATCCGGCCGCACATGTACTGCCTGCCGGTGGCCAAGCGCGAACGCCACCGCTTGGCGCTCAGGAAGGCGGCGACCTCGGGCGAGGCGAAGTTCTTCCTCGGTACCGATTCCGCACCGCATACGGTCAGCACTAAGGAAGCGGCCTGCGGCTGCGCTGGTATCTTTTCCGCGCCCTCGGCGCTGGAACTCTACGCCCAGGTGTTCGACGACGAAGACGCGCTCGATAAATTCGAAGCCTTCGCGTCCCTCAACGGGCCCGCCTTTTACGGGCTTGACGTTAACGAAGGGACGTTGACCCTGAAAAAGCAAGAAGGGCGGGTGCCAGGCGACGTCCCGGTTGAAGGAGGCGAGGCGGTCAAACCATTCCATGCTGGCCGGACGCTTGCCTGGACCCTTGTTGATTGATAGGAAAAACCATGACCGACGAAAATCAATTTTCCGCCCTCGTGCTCGAGGAGGACGACGACCACAAAGTCACCGCCGGTGTCGAAACCCTTGATAACGACCATTTGCCGCCAGGCGATGTCACCGTGGCGGTCGAATATTCGACGCTTAATTACAAGGACGCCATGATCATCCAGGGGATCGGGCGCCTGGTCCGCGAATACCCCCACGTGCCCGGCATCGACTTCGCCGGCACCGTCGAGGCCTCGGATTCCCCTGATTACAAGCCCGGCGATAAGGTTGTGCTGACCGGCTGGCGGGTCGGCGAGGTTCACTGGGGCGGTTATGCGACCCGGGCCCGGGTCAAGGCCGACTGGCTGGTGCCGCTGGCCGATAGTTTGAGCACCGAACAGTCGATGGCCATCGGCACCGCCGGCTTCACGGCGATGCTGGCGATCATGGCCCTGGAGGAACACGGACTGACCCCCCAATCCGAAGGCGAGGTGCTGGTCACCGGCGCATCGGGCGGGGTCGGGAGCATCGCCGTGGCGCTGCTGGCCAACCTGGGCTACCGGGCCGCCGCGGCGACTGGGCGGGAAGAATCCCACGATTACCTGAAAGACCTCGGCGCCGCCGTCATCGTCGGCCGCGAGGAGTTGACGGAACCGCCGAAGGGACCGCTGGGGAGTGAACGCTGGGCCGGGATCATTGACAACGTCGGCGGGCCGACCCTGCACACGGCGCTGGCGACGCTCCGCACCTGGGGCAGCTGCGCCGCCGTCGGGCTGGCGTCGGGCCCGGGGCTGGAAACCACGGTGATGCCGTTCCTGTTGCGCGGCATCAACCTTCTCGGCATTGATTCCAACACGTGTCCCAAGGAACGCCGGCTTATCGCTTGGGGACGGCTGGCCAAGGAGCTTCCCGGCGACAAACTGGCGGCGGTTAGCAGCACGGCATGTCTTGCCGATTTGCCCGATCTGGCGGGCAAAATCCTCCAGGGTCAGGTCCGCGGCCGCACCGTCATCGACACCCAAAAAACCGGCTGAAAAACACAACCATTTGGAATCGTTAAATTTTTGTTATGAATCGGAAACCCCCAGTTTTTGGCATCCTTCGTGCATTTAAACGCTTAAGCGGCGACATCTTTTTGGCAACGGCGCGTTCCCCCTCCGCCGCCATGGGAGTTGGTAAAAATGCACACGAAATTGTTAACGTTGGGCCTGACCGCGCTTTTGGGCGCTTGCGGTTATGTCGACGCCTACGAAAAGGCGGTGTCCGACTGGGAGTCCACCTATTGCTATAAATCGATCGGTGGGGTCGAATGCTTCCGCGAACCCTTCCACCGCGACGAAAGGCGGCTGGTTAACTATTTCGGCCCCCATCCTAGCCGCTATGACAAGCCCGAGCCGCCGCAGTTGGCGCTGATCGCGGCGCCGCCGCGGATCAACTACTGGGTCAAGGACCCGGAGCCTGTACCGCGGCCGAAGCCGACCGGCAATGTCCTCAACCTACCGTGGCTCGACCCGGCGGTGGTCAAGTTTGAGGCCGACAAGGAGGATCTGGCCCGCCTGGCGGCAAACCCCAAGGGCACCCAGGCGCTGTTGAGACGCATGGGCATCGGTCCCCAGGGTAATCCCAGGGGCCGGGTCACACTTTCCAGGGCCGGTAGGGTCCCGGCTGGCAAAACCGTAAGAACGGTGCCCGGGACAACGGCCGGGGCGGTCCTGGCGCAACCGGCGCCGCCGACCCAGCCGCTGCCCCCGGTCTTTGAGCTCGACGTGAATTAACCACCCGCCGGACCGTGCCTTCCCAGGGTGCCAGCGGGTGGTTTTGGGCGGTGTCTCCCTCCATCCCTCCCCCCCAGGGAGCACCGAACCAACCCCAGCCGCCGGACGGGACGAAAATCCCGCCTGGCGGTCCCGGGGGTTGCCCGGGAGTTGCCGGGAGTTTGCCGGGGGCATCTTGACACCCGTTTATCTTTGAACCTATATCCCAGGTCTCGCCATGGCCGTACCGTGGCGGGCCTCGGGGCGGAGTAGCTCAGTTGGTTAGAGCACCGGAATCATAATCCGGGTGTCGGCGGTTCGAGTCCGCCCTCCGCTACCATAAACCCCTGAAAACAAAAGATTTTCAGGGGTTTTCCTTTTCGTCTAAAAATAATATATCGTTAGACACAGTTAGACACTCCCACCACAATCCGTCAGAAACTCCTCATGAGACATCTGACCATATCCATTCTGGTGACCCTTACCGTTCTTCTGGGAAGTGCGGGAGAGAGTTTTGCTCTGCCTGAGTGTCCGGAATCGCTCTTAAAAGGTCCAGTCAAATTTGATCAATCGGCTCTCGCGAAGGCGCTTCAGTGCCGTTTTGTCGGCATTTTGGATTTTGTTTTCTTACTCGTTTTCTTTCCACCAAATATATTTGTCCAACCAGAACGATATTCGTCCGTCGACACACTCGAAAAATGACTGATGGAGATTTGTGAGGCTGATTTTGGGGCCGCAACTGATTCATCTGAGGTTTTATCGGTAGATTTATCAACCGAGCCAGCTTCAGAGGCCGGTTTCGACTCTGTCTTTTCTACCTTCGTCGTGTTTTTCTTCGACGCTTTTGTTTCACTCATATTCTAACAACTTTCCAGATACATATTTAAGGCCGCGCTCTGGCAACTTTTAGCTCGAAACAGCTAATTATAGATGGAAGGCGTATAACGCAATACGTCCAGCGGCAATCATGAACTTTCCTTCATGGCAGTTCCCAGCCTCGCCACGATTCTCTACGGCGAGACCATTCCCGACATCGGCGGGGACACCCTCTTCTGCGATTGCTACGCGGCGTACGGCGCGCTGTCCGAGGACATGAAGGACCGACTGGCAGGAATGGCTGCCGTGCACAGTTTTCGCCGATACCAGCGGCGGCGATTTCCGGAACGACCGCTCACAGAAGAGCAGAAACGGTCAACGCCCGACGTGTTTCATCCAGTGGTCCGGACCCACCCAGTCAGCGGACGCAAGTCCTTGTTCATCGGGGCGGACGTAATCTCCCATGCGGTGGGAATTGAGAAACGGAAAGGCAAGAAAATTATGGACGACCTGCTGGAACACGCGACCCAGGAAAGGTTCGTCTATCGGCACCGCTGGCGGAAAGGCGATCTAATCGCTTATGACAACCGCTGCACTTTGCACCGGGCGACGGAGTTCGACAACGACACGTACGAACGGACATTGCTCAGGACATCGATCAAAGGCGACGTGCCATTCTGATTGTAGAAAGAGGTTCGCTAAACGCTCGTAACTGAACCACCTAATTGAGCGCATCCATCCGCCAGGTCTGATCCTGCGCCGCCATCCCCGTCGCATGCACCTCGCTTTGGTAGTAACCTTGGGTGGCAGGGGAGTCTAACTCATTGAAATGGATAGGTTTATTTGACCTTCATCCCGTCCTTGTAGGTTCCTTTGGACATTAACTGTCCATTATCGTGGTAAACGACCCAAGGACCCTCAAACCTCACATTCTTGTAGTCACCTTTGGTTTCTAACTGACCGTTGTCATAGTACGTGACCCAATGACCCTCTTTCCACCCGTTCTTGAAAGTTCCTTTGGACGATAACTGCCCATTCTTATGGTAAACGACCCAAGGACCCTCTTTCTTTCCGTTCTTGAAGGTTCCTTTTTCCTTTAACTGACCGTTGTCATGGTGACTTTCATAAGGACCCTTTTCCTTACCGTTCTTGTAGGTTGCTCTGGTTTCTAACTGTCCATTCTTATGGTAATAGACCCAAGGACCGTCGGGTTTCCCGTTCTTGAAGTCACCTTCGGACCCAATCTGACCATTATCGTGATGACTGACCCAAGGACCCTCCATCTTTCCGTTCTTGTAGTTAAATTTGGAAAGTAACTGACCATTCTCGTGGTAACTGACCCAAGGACCCTCTTTCTTTCCGTTTTTGAGTTTCCCCTGTTGACTACCCGTCACTGTTCCAGAGAACGGTACATCGGTGAATTTCTTGTAGTGAAGACCCTCCCGCACGATCAAGTCTCCCCACTTGACCGTTTCACCCAGTACGAGAGAGGGGAACAGGAGGACCACAAGGACCACCGATGTCAGAATGTGTCTCATATGGGAATTGTGACAGAAAATGGTCTGACAGAAAATGGTGGGGATGGGAGAATGGGGGGATATGCAAGGGGTGTAATAAAGGGGGGACCTAGAACCTTTAGCCTTTTGGCGTGTATTGAACTCATGCAAGATCAGCCGCGTGAGGTTCTTCGGTTTCCTTCTTCTCGTTATCTTTGCCAGCGAGACGTCGGCGAACATAACCGATCCTCGCTTTGGTAGTACCCTTGGGGGGATGCACAAAGGAGGGGACGATGCGGAAGTTTTTGATAGCGCTGAGCGTTCGCTTTCCCCCCGAAAATGGACGTCGGGAAGGTGGTCGCTGTATGTCGGCTTTTAACCCGGAGCGGACATAGCGCCTAGGCCGTGGCGTCCTGCCGGCGCAGCAACGCATGGGTCAGGTTCCGAGCACGATGTGAGTGAGTCCGCTTCTAGGCGGAAAGCGGACATATTGCTAGAAAGCCTTTCGCTTACGCTGCTAGGCGGAACGTTCGAACATCCTCCAAGATGCGCCGAAACTCTGGTTTTGGCGCCAGGCACATGGTTCTATAGGTATCCACGAAGGGCCACCATTCAAAGCCCGTTGGCCTGATAAATTAGCGGGCTTTCCCTTGGCTAAGGCCGGCTAAATTCGACATTCCCACGAAACTCAAGCCCCACCCTTGCCCAGATCGACGATCTCGATCTCATGGGTGATGTCGGCGGTCTTGCCGAGCATGATGGTGGCCGAGCAATACTTGTCGGTCGACAGTTCGACAGCGCGCTCGACCTTATCCGCATCGAGGCCGCGCCCGGAGATGACGTATTTGACCTGAATGCGTGTAAATACCCGGGGTTCCTCGTCGGCTCGCTCGGCCTCCAACTCGACGATGCAACCCTCGACCGGCTGGCGGCCTTTCTGCAGTATGTGGACGACGTCATAGGCCGTGCAGCCGCCCATGCCGAGGAGCAGCATCTCCAGCGGCCGCACGCCGGCGTCGTGGCCGCCGGAGTCGGCGTCCACGTCCATGATCACCGAATGGCTGGAGCCGGAGCGCCCGAGGAAGGTCCGGTCGCCGACCCAACTGACGTGCACTTTCAGGGCCAGCTTTTGTCTCCTTAAATTGTTTCTATGGTTGGCAAAGCGCCCGCGAATGGGCGGTGACGGCCGGGGACGTTGGACTAGGCCAGCGCCCCGTCCCACGCTTTCTCGTTGTCCCAGACGTTTTCGGGCATCGGCAGGCCGGCGAAATCATCATCCTTGAGCGCGCCGTCGGGTTCGATGCCCAGCCTTTCGAGGATCAGCATCAATTGCCGCGTGTGCTGGCCAGAATGCCAGCCGGTGCGCTCCAGGACCTCGTGCAGGGTCACGTCACCGTAGTAGACCTTGCCGGGCTGTTCGAAGTCGGTGTCCCGGCCATCGCGTTGCCACCAGGCATTGAGCCGGTCGTGGACCGCCGCGCCGTAATCCAACAGGTCCTGTTTGGTCTTATTAGCGTCGGGTAGGATGCTGGCCAACGCCTCGTAGGTATAAGGCGCGTCCTTTTCGACCCGGTCCAGGAACACCTCGGGGATGTTGAAGATATGGTACGCCAGTTGGCGGTAGGACCGAGGCCTTCCCGGCAGCATGTCATCGAGCCTGTCCTCGGGAATTTGCGCCGCGAAGCGCCGGGCGCCCGAAAAGATGGCGTTGATCCGTTCCAGGATGTCCGCCGGGCTCAGCATGTCGTGGCCGCTCCATTCGAAACCGGCAACACGGGCGACATCGCGGAAGACGGCGCCGTTCGCCCAATCGGTCCCCCGGGCGACGATGGGCACCAGCTTGAGGCCGAGGACTTCCAACTCCTTGAAACCGTTCTCGTCCTCGAGAACGTTGATCGATTCGAATTCCATCCCGTTGGCGAGCAGGAATTCCTTGGTCTTGAGGCAGCTTGAGCAGCCGGGCTGCCAATAGACCTTCAGGGACGCTTGGGGTTCGATTGCCGTCATGGGGTTGGCTTTGTTCATGGGACTGTCAATAAATGCTGTGGCGGCAAGGATACGCCTTAACCGGCTGTTCGACAATAGGTCCGGCGGCTCCTGGGAATGCACAAAAAAACGAATTCCCCCTCGGAGGTCGGTGAACAGCTTCACAACCGAAATTTTAATCCGTTCTTTTGCGCTTTTGATTCTCCGGTCCGAACCGCTACCCTGACCGCAAAATGGCAAGGTAAACCCCATCAGGTCCCTATCAGCCCCTTGGGGGGCGGAGTTGAAAAAAATGACAAAGACGAATGCAGGCAACGTAAGCATCCTTGAATGGCCCCAAGAAGCCGCCCGGCCTCAGGGATAAGACGAACCAAGCTTCGGCCATGCCGGCAGCAACCTTTGTCTTGATTTTTACGGCGACCCCAATACCGAGGTCTTCACATCCTTGCCCTGCTCACGGGCTTTTTTTTCGTCAAACCGACCGTAGCGACTTGTGGAACGGTAAAGGTGACCGTGGGCATCGCCGTTGCATCATATCTGTGAGCGTCGCCGTTAAGGGTATTTCGGACCGCCAGCTTGGCCCCATAGGCCGCCATTTAGGCATACATATCGCGACCCGTAACATCGCCCGCCGCATAGATGTCGGGGTTGGTGGTGCGAAGGTATTCGTCGATTAGGATGCCGCCGTCGGGCCGAAATTCCACTCCCCTGTTCCCCAGCCCGAGTCCATTTGTATTCGGATTTCTAACGACGCTGGCGAGAATTTGTTCCGTTTCGATGACTTCATCCTTTCCGTCGAACGCGAGTGAAAGCGCGACGCCGTTTATAATGCGCCGGATCGACTGGTAAGACACACCCCGTAGGGAGGGTGGACACCGGGTTTGCTGGGAACAAAACCTAAAGCAGCTCCCGTCCGTTTCGTGTTATAGTCGGTGGGTCTGGAGGAGAAACCTTGAATCGTTTTGCAACCATCATCACCGGGGCGGTTTCCATCATCATCGTTTCCTGGACGCCGCCTAATACCACATGGGCTTTGCACGAACTGGACTGCAGCCCGATCAGGGCTTCGGTGGTCGACGCGAAAACGGGTCGGCACCGATGCCTGGCTCTGTCCCTGGATGCGCAAAAGCAGGTCTTCAGGACCCGCAAACTTCTACAGGAACAAAAAAAGAGAACACGGAATCTGTTGCTCCAGAAAAAGCAACTTGCCAAGAAACAAAAGTTGATCGAAAAGCGCGAACGGGTTCAGCAAAAATCTCATAATCGTCGTCATGCCGATCGCCAACGGTTGTTGGAAAGCAATATCGAACGCCGGCGGAACCAGTTGAAACAACGCCTTGAGCTACCGAGGTCCGATCTTTTGGACGATCAGAAGGCGTTGAACCGGCGCCTCAAAAAGGACTAGCGGGGGCAGTATAAGGACTAGGGTTTCCCGGGGCGTTGGTGTTATTTCCTTTGCTGGCGGACCCTGGCCAACAAGAAATCAGACCACGTAACATGCCTGAATACGGGCAATCCGCC
>Ga0315338_1003033_pt1 | contig 15355 bp, 14 predicted proteins | sample ASW8metaG_FD_204518 | JGI IMG/M metagenome (GOLD analysis project Ga0315338, IMG submission 204518) | Ammonia-oxidizing marine archaeal communities from Monterey Bay, California, United States - ASW #8 | ecosystem: Environmental > Aquatic > Marine > Coastal | place: USA: California | collected... | reverse complement strand
GCCCTGCGACACGCGCTCATGCATGTCGGTCGCGCGATCAGCTGCACGACTTTGGCGATCTGCGCGGGGCTGCTCGTCGTCGGCCTCAGCGAACTCCGCAATCAGGCCGAGTTCGGCGTGCTCGGCGCGGCGACGCTCGCGATCGCCTGGCTCGTCGACATCACCGTCACGCCGGCGTTATGCCTGAAGCTGATTCGCCGGGCCTAGGACCGTCCTGCGAAGCGGGCCCGGCGGACGTCCGGCTGGCTAGTTCACCCAGGTGATGTTCGCGTCCGCGACCGGCGGGCTCTTGACCGCGAGCATCGCGAGTTTCCGCACGACTTCGCCCGTGATGCGCTTGAACTCGATCGCCGACGGCGAGTCCGGCTGACTCACGACGATCGGCTTGCCGACGTCGCCGTCTTCCGCGATGCGCGGGTCGATCGGGACTTCGCCGAGGAAGTCGACGCCGAGCTCTTTCGCCACACGCGCACCACCTCCCTGGCCGAAGATGTGGTATTTGCGGTCGGGCATGTCGGAGGGCGTGAAGTAGGACATGTTCTCGACGATGCCGAGGATCGGGACGCCGACCTTCTCGAACATCTGGAGACCCTTGCGCGCGTCGATCAGCGACAGGTCGTTGGCCGTGGTGACGATGATCGCGCCGGAGAGCGGGGCCATCTGCGTCAGGGTGAGGGCGGCGTCGCCGGTGCCCGGCGGCATGTCGATGATCAGGTAGTCGAGCTCGCCCCATTTCACGTCGGAGAGGAACTGCTTGACCAGTCCGTGCACCATCGGGCCACGCCAGATGACCGGCGAGTCGTCGCTCAGGAAGAACGCCATCGACATGAGCTTCATGCCCTGGCCGACCAGCGGCATGATCTTCCGGTCGGGCGTCGTGTCGGGTCGACCGCTGACGCCCGTCAGGAGCGCGAGCGAAGGGCCGTAGACGTCGGCGTCGAGGATGCCGACCGAGGCGCCCTCGTCGCGGAGCGTGAGCGCGAGGTTCACGGCGGTCGTGCTCTTGCCGACGCCGCCCTTGCCGGAGGCGACGGCGATGATGTTCTTCACTCCGGGCAGGCTGACCGCTTCCTGGCCGTCCCCGCCCTGACGTGCCGCCTGGCGCGTGTTCGCCGTCATCGTGACCGCCACCTCGTCGACGCCGGAAAGCGCCATCACGCGGTCCTGCGCGGCCCGCTTGAATTCGTCCTTCACGGGGCAGGCGGGGGTGGTCAGCTCGATGGCGAAGGCGACGGAGCTGCCGTCGATGCGCAGGTCCTTGATGAAGCCGAGCTCCACGATGCTCTTCTGGAAGTCGGGGTCGATGATCGGACGCAGGGCGTCGAGTACCTGGGTGGGATTGACGGAATCGGCCATGGGAAGACTGTCCTCTCGCGAGATTCGCGCTGACGTGAAGGGTCGGGATCGACGGGCTTGGGGTGCGTTCGGGCCGGATCGGAATCGGCCTCGGCAAGGCCGACGTATCTTAGCAGCCCCGTCGCGTTCCGTTGGGCTCGGTGGGGGGCTCGCCCGCCGCTAAGCTCTCTCGCCCAGGATCGTCGCCTCGCGGCGCGGAGGGATCGGGTTGAGCAATTTCGACGAAGCGCTCGCGCGTTTCCATCTCGGGGGTCTCGAGTACTCCGGAGGGCTCGCGAATCACGGGCCGATGGGAGCCGAGGCGCTCGAGCGTCTAGGGCATCAGGCGCTGATCCCGGCCTTCCTGGGACTCTATGCGCCGAGACTGTCCCCCATCGAGGCGGGGCGCGCGCTCTCGCCGGACGAAATCTCGTCGGCGCGCGGTGACATTTCGCGCGGGGCGGACTGGGTGGCGACTTTCGAGGCGCGCCTCGCAGACGGGGACTGGCGGACCGTCGTCGCGCGGACGGTTCCCGGATTGCTGCCCGGTGTCTTCGCCGGCGCGGGTCATGGTCTACTCCGCACTGCGCATGCGATCCGCGCACTCGAGGCCGAGGACAGCGAGCTGCGACGCCGCGAGCTGGCTCGCGGACTCGCCTATTGGTCCGCGCGCTACCAGACGCTGCCCGGGCGACCAGGGCAGGGCAGCGCACCCGTCGGCGAGGTGGAGACCTTCTTCGAGGTGTGGCCCTGCGTGGGCGATCCCGACGCACGTTCGGGATTCTTCTTCGAGGTGGTTCGTCGGCTCGATTCCTTTCCCGCCTTCGCAGAGGCGATCGAGCGTTTCGCCCGACCCGAACCGAACGAACTGAGCGCATTCCTGAGCGCGCTATGTCGTCTTGGCGCCTCCGCCTATCTCGCGCATCCCGAACTCCGCATCGCCTACGTGCACGCGCTCACGATTCCGAGCGCCCTTCGACTCGTCGTGCCGCATCTCGCAGAAGACGATGCGTGCCTGGCGGGCGCCTGCGTCTTCCAGGCGATGGCGGCGCTGCATTCGATCTTCGGCGAGGAACAGGACGTGCCCGAACCGGACGCGGAGGTCGCTCGCATCTCGAACGACTGGGCGGAGATCCGCTACCACGCCGCCTGTTCGCTCCAGGAGCATTCGATCAAGATGGTCGAGGCCTGTTGGCGCGAGGATCAGATCGCGGCGGATGCCATCTTTCGGCGGGCGGCCGCGGACGCGGCGCTGCAGATCGACGCCCGCGGCCGCGCGGCCGCGTGTTGAGGCGTCGAGATCGCGATCAGCCGCTCGTGGCGCGCCGCAGGACCTGCGGATAGCCGCCGTCGGTGATGAGCGCATCTTCGAGGAGGCCCTTCTTGCGCAACAACTCGTGCATCCTGCGCAGGTTGTAGTGGGGCACGGTCATCAGTAGATGATGCTCGAGATGGTAGTTCACGGAATTCGGTGCGAAGAAGAACCGCTCCCACCAGGACACGAGCGTCGTCCGCGTATTGCGAAGAGGATCCTCGGGCGGGCCGGACATCGCATGCTCCGCGATGGATCGGATGCGGATCGCGAGCCGGAAGGTCGTGAGGAGCGCGATCGGCCAGAGCAGATAGAGCTCCGGGCGGCCGAAGAGCGCGAGGATGCCGAGGATCACGCCGTTCGAGACCACGACCGGGAGGAGCTTGTGCCATCCGATGTCGGGGGTCTCACCCGTCTTCAATCCCTGGTTTCGCTGGTTGCGGCCGAGGCCGATGCCGACGTCTCGCTTGAACGTGCCCACCAGCTGTTTCCAGCCCGTCTGTCCCGAGAGGTCGCGCCAGACCTTGCGCCCGAAACTCTGTCGAGAGATCGGGAAGGGCGTCGTCAAGGACAGGTCGGGATCTTCGGGCGTACCGGTCTTGGCGTGATGGACGAGATGATAGTTGCGATAGGGCCCGACCTCGGACCAGACCGGATAGGCGCCGAGCCAGTTGCCGGCCCAGTCGTTCCACTTGCGGTTCGAGAGGAAGCTGCGATGGGCGGCCTCGTGCATCACGATCGAGCAACCGAGCTGTCGCCCTCCGATGGCGAAGAGGGCGAAGACGATCGTGAGAGGATTTGCGTGCCAGCCGACGAGGGCGAAGCAGCCGAACACGACGCTCCAATTCACGACGAGCGTGCGGACACTCTTCCAATCGTCGAAGGCGAGGATCGAGCGCAGCTCTTCCTTCGTGAACTGGTTCTTCCAGTGCGTCTCACCCCGGATGGGCTCGGATTCGAGGATTTCGCTCCCGGGTTCGTCGATCGTCGGCGTCGGATGGGCGGTCGTCATGGCATTTCCTATTGCGTCGCCGGGATGAAATCCAGCGGAGATTGTCTCGAGTCGAGGGGCAGGGCGCGGTGGGGTACGTCATGACGCGCGAGGAAGCGGGCCCAGAAGTCGCGGCCGAGCGCGTCGTAATGCTTCATGGCGGCGAGCAGATCGGCCAGCGGCTCGGGCACGAGGATCTCCGCCGGGAGCAGCGGATGGCGAACCAGCTGTCGCAGCACGCGGCCCCCGACCAGGAACGTCTCGACCATGGCCTCGTCGTTCGAGAGATCGGCGAGGCGGGCTTCGCTCGCGCGAAGGCTCTCGATGGCGTTGCGTGCTTCGTCCGCGATCGCCGCCGCGTCCCATAGACTTCGAACGTCGAGGTCGCTCGTCGGATCCAGGTCGCGAACGATGAAGACGCGACCGAGGGCTGCGTCCTTCCCGTCGCCGGTCGTCGTCAGGGCGACGAGTTGGCGTCGCACGTCGGTGAGATCCCCACGCAAGTTGTCCGGGCGGAGAAAGAAGCCGGTCTCGAATTCGCGGAAGCCCATCAGGTCCAGGGCGCGTTCGCGACGCCGCCGCGCGGGGCCGCGACCGAGCCGTGGCTGATGGACGGCGATCCAGTCGCCATGCCAGGCGCGCACGCGCGTATCGAGATCACGCCAATTGCGGAGCTGGGTACTGATCGCGGCGACGGCCGGGCCGAGGCGATATCGACCGCGCTCGTCTCGTTCGATGCGCTGGGATGCATAGAGCCGCGCCAGGCTGACGCGGATGTTGTTCTCCTCGATCCCGAGGAGCGCGCCGGCCTCGACCAGTGCGCGGACGGGCATGCTGCCCCGGCTGAGGGTCGACAGAAGATCGAGGATCAAGCTGCGGGCTGTGGGTTGCACGGGCATGAAATTAACAAATCGGATCATGGCGTCCATAACTTGTAATGAATATCCATGCCCGATCTCATCCTGCCCCAGGGGGCCGAAGTCCGAAGGGTCCTCGAGCCAGGGGAGCGCTTCTGTGACGTGATACTCTCCGCCGCGATGCCGAGCCTTTCCCGAAAAACGACCGTCCTCCTGCCCGTCTTCCTCGCCGCCCTCGTGATTGATCAGCTGACCAAGACCTGGATCGTGGCGCGCTTCAGCTACGGCGAGCAGCTCGTGTTGATCCCGGATTTCTTCAATCTCACCCATGTCCGGAATCCTGGAGGGGCCTTCAGCTTCCTCGCGACGATGTCCGCGGACCTGCGGCAGTCGTTCTTCCTCGGCACCGGGGCCCTCGCGGTCGTGCTCCTGCTGGCCTTCTTTCGGCGCCTCGAGCCCGGGGAATGGCTCTCCGCCGCCGCGATCGGGGCGGTCCTCGGCGGGGCGATCGGCAATCTCACGGACCGCGTCGTCTACGGGGAGGTCATCGACTTCCTCGATTTCCGGCTGCTCGGGGGCTACGTGTGGCCGACCTTCAATATGGCCGATACGTGGATCGTGGTGGGCGTCGGCGTACTGATGCTCGAGATGTTCCTCGAGCCCGAATCCGAGAGCGAGCCGCCCGCACCCGATCCCGAACTCCGCTCGGAATCGCCCGAACCCACGCCTTAGTCGTCCGCGTCATCGCGTCATCGTCATCGGGCCATCGTCATCGCGCCGGCCGTCTGGATCACTCGCTCGCTCGACGTCGGCGATCCCGCTATTCCGTCTGTGAATCCGCTTGTATGCCTGCCGGTGGCAGTGTCTGGGAGAAGACGCGCAGCACGTTCTCGCCGAGGACCCTGCGAATCTCGCTCTCGGAGAGTCCTTCGCTGACGAGCGCCTGGGTGATCGACGGTAGGCCGCTCGTGTCGAAGCCGACCGTGGTCGCGCCGTCGTAGTCCGAGCCGAGGGACGCATGGTCGGCGCCCACCAACCGCACGACGTACGCGATGCCCTGCGCGATGTCCGTCGGCGTGCGGCCGCAGGCCGCGGTCTCCCAGTAGCCGATGCCGATGATCCCGCCGCCATCGGCGATTCGTCGGACGTGTTCGTCACTGAGGTTTCGACGGTTGTCGCAAGTGCCGCGTACGCCGGTATGGGAAACGACGACGGGCTTCGTCGCGAGATCGAGGACTTCGTCGACGGCGGCCGGGGCGAGATGGGCGAGGTCGACGATGATGCCGAGGTCTTCCATCTCGCGGATCGTCCGACGCCCTAGGTCGGTGAGGCCACCCTTGTCGACGCCATGCGCAGAGCCCGCGTAGTCGTTGTCGAAGAAATGCGTGAGTCCGATCATGCGATAGCCCGATTCGAACAGGACGGACAGATTGGCCGGATCGGAATCCATCGCGTGGGCGCCTTCGATCGAGAGCATCGCGCCCATCGTCTCGCCGCCCTCCGCGCGAGCGGCGACCAGCCGATCGAGATCCGCGCGGTTCTGGATCAGGATCAGCGCGCCATCCGAGGACTTGACGTAGTCCCGGAGCTGACGGGCGCGGTAGCGCGCGCGCCCGATCGGCTTCTGCAGGGCGGTTGGCGAGAGCTGGGCGATTCCCGCGATCGTGATCGCGTCGATACCGGCGCGGGTGTTGCTCTCGATGTTCAGACCGAAGGGCACGACCGTCGGAAGCGAAAAGACCTGGAGCGCGACGCCGCCTTCTTGCAGGCGGGGCACGTCGACGTGTCCGAGGCTGCTGCGCTCGAGCAGGTTCCGGCCGAAGAGCAGCGAATCGGCGTGAAGGTCGGCGACGAAACTCGTGTCGTGAAGGGCGCGGGCGCGTGCGGAGATCGGGTCGAGTGGGACCGGGTCGACCTGATTGATGAAGCCCTCGAGCTGGAGGGCGAGGGCGAGCCAGGAAACGGCGATGAGCACGGCCACGATGGCGCCGTATCTCGCGGCAGTTCGTCTCCAGGTCATCCGCGGCCCCGAGCCGGGTCGGAGGACGTCACGACGATCACCGCGGACTCGCCTTGGAATCTAGTCACTTGCCGTCAGCCTCCGACATCAAACGTCCGACATCAAACGATCATGCCGGCGAGACAACCCGTCATGCAAGTGGCGATCGTTCCAGCGGCAATCGAGCGTAGCCCAAGCTCGGCCGCTTCGGATCGTCGTTCGGGCGCGATTCCCTGAATGCCGCCGAGCAGGATCGCGAGTGATCCGAAATTGGCGAAGCCGCAGAGTGCGTACGACGCGATGATCGCGCTCCGCTTCGAGAGCGTTCCCTCGGCGATCGCTTCGGCGAGGGCCTGATACGCGACGAACTCGTTGATGATGGTCTTGAGTCCGATCAGCGACCCGATCGTCTGGGACTCCGCCCAGGGAATGCCCATTAGAAAGGCGAGCGGAGCGAGCAGAACACCGAGCATCGCCTGGAGTGTCAGATCGGGCGCTCCGAAGAGACCGGCGACGCCGCCGATGATCACGTTCGCGAGGGCGACCAGGGCGACGAACGCGATCAGCAGCGCGCCGACGTTGAGCGCAAGGCGCAGACCGATGATTCCACCTTCGGCGGCCGCGTCGATCAGGTTCGTCGCCCGCGTGCCCTCGAGTTCGGGTGCGTCGCCGAGGGTCTGCGGTGTCCCGGTTTCGGGCAGCATGAGTTTGGCCACCACGATGCCGGCGGGCGCGGAGACCAGGCTCGCCACGACGAGATGTCCGGCGAACTCGCCGCTGCCGAGGATCGAGACATAGGCGATCAACACGGACCCGGCGATGGTCGACATGCCGAGAGTCATGAAGGTGAAGAGTTCGGATCGCGTCATGCCGCCGATGTAGGGACGGATGACCACACCGGACTCGATCAACCCGACGAAGATGTTGGCGATCGCGCCGAGGGCTTCCGCGCCGGACAGGCGCATGATGCGGCTCAACGCTCGCGCGAGGACGCGCACGATGGGCTGGATCCAGCCGAGGTGATAGAGCGCGCCGAAGAGGCTGCCCATGAAGATGATGATCGGCAAGACGTCGAGAGCGAAGCTATGTCCGAGCTCTGCGAGCGGCCCGAAGACGAAGCGAACTCCTGCTTCGGTGGTCTCGATCAAGATCGCGACCGGGATCTCGACGATCGAGAAGAAGACCCGTCCGATCGGCGAGGCGAGCAGGAGCAGTGCCAGCCCGAACTGGATCGCGATGCCGACGACGATCGTGCGTCGGTCGATGGCGCGTCGGTCGCTCGAGGCGAGCCAGGCGACGGCGAGCAGGGCGATGAATCCGAATGCGGAGATTGCGCGGGGTGCGAACTCGCTCACGATTGGGACCCGGCGAAGGCATCGACGAGCGTGCGGGTCTCGGCGGTGGGGTCGGCTGCGGCGGCCACGCTGGAGATCACGGCGAAGCCTCCGACACCGACGCGGTGAAGGTCCGCGAGATGACGCGCCTGTATGCCCCCGATCGCGACCAGCGGACGGGGTGCAGCGACGCGGACGGCTTCGGCGAGGGCGTCGAGTCCGCGCGCATCGAATTCGATCTCTTTCGACGTCGTTCCGAAGACGGGACCGAACGCGACGTAGTCGACGTCCTCCTTCGCTGCGCCGGCGAGTTCCTCCATGGTGTGCGTCGAGCGTCCGATCGCCAGGCGGGCTCGCGCGTCCGCGGGGATCGCGGACGGCGGCAGGTCGGTCTGGCCGAGGTGGACCGCATCCGCGTCGGCGAGCAGGGCCAGATCGAATCGATCGTTCACGACGAGCCGGGCCCCCGCCGCGCGCGTGATTGCGCGAATCTCCTCGGCCCAGGCGAGGCACTCCCGATCCGTCGCGTGCTTGGCCCGCAGCTGGATGACCGGCGCGCCGCCCGCGCAGGCGAGGCGAGCCTGTGCGACGGGATCACGACCCCAGCGCGGATCGTCGTCGACGAGGACGTGGAGTCCCAGATAGTCGTGCCCGCGATGGTTCATGCCCGACGCCCTCGACTCCGAACGTTTCAGTTTCGATTGGGGAGCTCGATGTCGAGCTCGGTGATTTTCTTGCGCAGCGTGTTCCGATTGATGCCGAGCATCGCCGCCGCGCGGATCTGGTTGCCGCGGGTCCGCTCGAGGACGACCTCGATCAAGGGGCGCTCGACCCGCTGTTGGATTCGCTGGTAGACGTCGGTCGCCTCGGCCTCGGAGTCGAGGATTCGGTCGATCTCGCGCACGACGAGATCCTCGAGGCTGGCTTCGGTCGTGACCGCCTCGGCGCGCGGCGTGAGGAACTCGAACTCCTCCGGAGCCAGCACGTCGTTCGTCGATAGCACCAGGGCCCGCTTGATCGCGTTCTCCAACTCCCGAACGTTGCCGGGCCAGTCGTGGGTCTCGAGTTTTCGAATCGTCTGCTCGGGGAGGCTGACCGGCCGCTCGGCCAGCTCTCGCGCATACCGTTCGACGAAATGGTTCGCCAGGGTCGGCACGTCTTCGAGGCGATCGCGCAGGGGCGGGATCGACATAGGGACGACGCGTAAGCGGTAGAGGAGGTCTTCGCGAAAGGTGCCTTCGATCACGCCGGCGTCGAGGTCGCGATGTGTCGCCGCGACGATGCGCACGTCGACGATCTCGGGGTTACGGCCACCGACCGACGTGACCTCGCCCGATTGCAGGACGCGCAGGAGCTTCGCCTGGAGGTCGACCGCCATGTCGCCGATCTCGTCGAGGAAGAGCGTGCCACCCGAAGCCTCGCGAAATCGGCCCGCGCGCGTGGACGTCGCGCCGGTGAACGCCCCGCGCTCGTGCCCGAAGAGTTCACTCTCGAGGAGTTCCCGCGGAATGGCGGCGGCGTTCACCGCGATGAACGGGCCCTCGCCACGTGGACTCGCGGCGTGGATCGCATGGGCCACGAGTTCCTTGCCCGTGCCGCTCTCGCCCGTGATGAGGACGGGCACGTTGCGCGGTGCGACCTTGCCGACCGTCTTGTAGATCTCGAGCAGCGCCTGACTCGAACCGACCAGACGTTCGCCGCCGGGCACGATGCCGCGTCCGACCGCTCGGCGCAGCGATCGGACCTCGTCCTGGAGCGCACGCGTCGAGAGCGCCTTCTCCGCCAGCGCCCGGACTTCGGCGATCGCGAAGGGCTTGACGAGATAGTCGAGCGCGCCTGCCTTCATGGACTCGACGGCGTTCTCGAGCAGGTTCTGTGCGGTGATGATGACGACGGCTGCATCGCATCCGCTGACGCGACATTGCGCAAGGACCTCGATGCCGGTGTGGCCGGGCATGCGGATGTCGAGGAAGGCGAGGTCGAAGGTCCCGCGCGTCAGTTCGGACAAGGCGGCGTCGCCGTCCTCGACCGCGACGACAGAATGGCCCAGTTCCTCCAGCACCTCGGTCAGGACGAAGCGGATCGACGGTTCGTCGTCGGCCACCAGAACCTGCATGGGGGTCTCCGTGCTCGCCTGGGTCTGGCTATTGGCTTCGGTCATCGCTTCGGCTCCTCGATGTTTCGCGACGCATCGGCTTGATCGAGTGGACGGACGGGCAGGTCGACGGCGACGCGCGTGCCCTCGCCCTCGACCGACGTGATGCGCATTCGTCCGCCGTGCCGGCGGATCCAGTGTCGGGCGACGGATAGGCCGAGTCCGGTTCCCTTGCGCTTCGTCGTGAAGAAGGGCGTCGAGAGACGGCGGTGCATCTCGGCGGGAATGCCCGGACCGTCGTCCTCGAAGCTGACCTCGACGGTCGCCTGGGGCTGTCCGCGTTCGTTCACGATGCGATTGTCGAGGGTCATGCTCGTCGACAGGACGAGGGTGCCCCCTTTTTCTTCCATCGCCTGCACGGCGTTCCGCGCGAGGTTCAGGAAGATCTGCTGCAAGCGCGCCGGATCCGCCTGGATCTCGGGGAGAGAGGGGTCGTAGTCGCGTTTGATCTCGACGTTCTGACTTCCGCGATCGAGCTCGAGCAGGTCGAGGAGCGCGTCGAGTGGGCGATGGACGTTGACGCTCTCGAGTTCGAGCCGGTCGCCGCGCGCGAAGACCATCAATTCATCGACGAGCTTCGAGATCCGATCGACTTCGTCGACGATCAGTCGCGAGACCTTGAGCCCGCGTGCGTCCGAGGCCTGGAGTCCGATGAGTTCCGCGGCGCCGCGAATCCCGCCGAGAGGATTCTTCACCTCGTGCGCGATGCCGGCTGCGATGTGTCCGTAGGATTCCTGCCGCTCGCGCTCGCTGATCTCTTCACGAAGGGAGCGGGCAGTGCTGCGATCGCGGAGGGCGATGGCGATTCCGGAGGCCGCCGCTTCGTCGTCGGCGAGGATCGAGACGGCGACGTCGACCGGAATCGAGGTCGCGAAGCGGCGGGGAAAGTCGACCTCGTCGTGGATCGAGGCGCGCCCGGAGTCGCGCACTCGCGCAACGATCTCGCAGACCGGGTGATCCGAGCCGAGCACCGCTTCGAGGGGCTTGCCGGGAAGTGCTTCGGTCGAGGTACCCAGGAGTCGAGCCGCTTCAGAATTGACGACTTCGACGCGACCGGTGTCGTCGAGTACGACGACGCCCTCGAGGAGCGCGTCGAAGATGCCCTGTAGATCGTGCTTCATGCTTTGTTGGGTCGAGCCCGGAGCGGGATGCGCGCAGGCGCAGGGGGAGGGCCGGGGAGTGCCTTATTTTTGTGCACTCTAGCCGTGCGCCGACCGGCCGCCAAGACCGAGCCAGGTGCGGCTGACCCCAGGGGCGAGTCTGCTTGCGCGATCTGGGGTCCCCGCGGCGGGTTCCAGCGGGTACCGTAGGGCGGTCATGCGCGAAGGACTCTCTGTCGACGAGGCCCAGGAGCTGATCCTCGCGGCCAGCGTGCCGCTCGGGGCCGAAACGGTCTCCACCGCGGAGGCGGCCGCGCGTGTCCTCGCCGAGTCGGTGGACTCGACGCGCCGTCATCCGCCAGCCGATTGTTCCGCGATGGACGGGTACGCCGTTCGACATGCGGATCTCACACACGCCAGCGCCGACGCCCCCGTCTCCCTGCCCGTCGTCTATGAAGTGGCGGCGGGCGGACACGCCGCGCGCTCGCTCGAGGCGGGCGAGGCCGCACGTATCTTCACCGGGGCACCGCTCCCGCCGGGCGCCGATAGCGTTGTTCGCCAGGAGGACACGCGGGCCAGCGACGGGCGCGTCGAGATTCTCGTCTCGCCGGAACCCCGGCTGCACGTGCGCGATGGCGGCGAGGACTTCGAGGTCGGCGATCGGCTGATCGAGGCCGGGGTCGTTCTCGGCTCGTCACATCTCGGTGTACTCGCCTCGATCGGTCGTACGATCGTATCCGTGTCTCAGCGACCGACGGTGTCGATCCTGTCGAGTGGTGACGAACTCGTCGAACCCGACGGGCCAGCCGACGCGGGACAGATCGTCTCCTCCAACTCCTATACGCTGGCAGCAGCCTGTCGCGAAACGGGCGCCGAGCCCAGCTATCTGGGCATCGCGCGAGATAGCCCGGAAGACGTCGAACGACGATTGCGCGCGGGGCTGCGTGCGGACGTGATCGTGACTTCGGCCGGCGTGTCTGTCGGCGACCACGACCATGTCCGCGGCGCGCTCGAGAAGGTCGGCTGCAAGCTGCAGTTCTGGGGCGTGCGCATGAAGCCCGGGTATCCGCTCGCTTTCGGCACGATCGAACCGACCGGGACGCTCGTCTTCGGCCTGCCCGGGAACCCGGTTTCGGCTGCCGTCACCTTCGAACAGTTCGTGCGGCCGGCGCTTCGCAAGATGATGGGCCACACGGATCTGTATCGACCGGTGATTCGTGCGCGGATCTCGGAGCGCATGACCAAGCAAGCGGGGCGCCTGCATTTCGTGCGCGTCTCGCTCGAGCGTCGCGACGGCGAGTTCATCGCGAACCCGACGGGGAATCAGAGTTCGGGCGTTCTGACGTCCATGACGCGCGGCGACGGGCTGGCGATCTTCGCGGCGGAAGCAGAGTCGATCGATGCGGGCGAAGAGGTCGCCGTGCAGATCCTCGACGCGGGCTTCTTCGACCAGTCCGAGCGGGGCTTCTAGCGAGATGTGGGAAGTCCGTTTCGGGCATGTGACCGGCGCTCTACTGCTCGGCGGGAGTTCGACCCGGATGGGCCGCGACAAGGCCCACCTCGAGTGGAGGGGCGAAGCCTGGTCGACTCGAACGGCCCGGCTGCTCGACGATCTCTTCGTGGAGACGCTGCTCGTGGGTGGCGAACCCGCGCCGGAAGCGAATGGGCGACGCGTTCCCGATCCGTCCGGTCCCGTGTCCGCGCTTCGCGGTCTCGTCGGTGCGCTCGAAGCAGCGACTTCGGAACGCGTCCTCGTCGTCGCAACGGATCTCCCGAAGCTCGACGCCGACCTGCTCCTCGCCTTGACCGCATGGCCCGAGAGCGACATCGTCGTACCGACGGACGAGTTCGGCGATCACCCGCTATGCGCCATCTATCGACGTAGTGTGTGTTTGCCGATCGCGCGCGAGAACCTCGAAGCGGACAGGCTCTCCCTTCGCGAGCTGCTGTCCCGAGTCGAGACGGACCGCGTGTCCCTCGACGATCTGGGTGTGGCCGATCTCGGGCGTGACCTGCTCGTGAACGTGAACACGCCGGACGAGTTGGCCGGTCTGGAGGTTGGTTGAGTCCATGCTCGATCTCGCTCGCCTCGAACGATTGAAGCTCTACCGCCGGCCCTTCTCCCAGCGATTCGTCGGCCGCTTGCTCGGCATCAACTACGGCTGGCTGCCCGGCATCGGGCTGGAATTCGAGAACCAGGAGAAGATCCCGGAACAGCCCGTGATCTTCGCGATGAACCATACGGACCGATACAACTACTGGCCCTTCCAGTACGCGCTCTGGCAGAAGCTCGATCGGTTCACCGCGACCTGGGTGAAGGGCAAGTATTACGAGGGGCGATTCCTCGGGTGGTTCATGGAGAGCATGGCCCAGCTTCCCACGGTCTCGCGCGGTTACCTCGTCACGCGCGACTTCCTCGAGGTGATGAAGCGAACGCCGACGGATCAGGAGTACGCGACCCTGCGGGCCGCGGTCGATGCCTGCGCGATCGGAGACCCTTTCGAGTTGCCCGATCCTCCCGAGATTCCGGAGATGCTGTTGCGGAGACCGCGCAACCCGTTCGGCGTGGCGTACGATCCGAGCGCGTCGAGCTATCCCGAGTACATCTGTGAACTCTTTCGCGCGATGATGGGGCGCTTCGTCGAGCTGAACGAGCGCGCGATCGACATCGGACTCAACCTCCTGATCTTTCCGCAGGGAACCCGATCTACGCGTCTGCTTTCCGCGCACATCGGGATTTCGCAGATCGCGCTGCACCTCAAGATCCCGATCGTGCCCGTCGGATGCAACGGCTCGGATGGCGTCTATCCGGGCGCGTCTCCCTTCGCGGGTCGTGGCAACATCGTCTATCGCATGGGCGCCCCGATCTCCTACGAAGACCTCGCGCCCTTCCACATCGAAGAAGACTATGCGCCGTTCACGGCGACGGCAGAGCGCGACTACGCAAAGCAGTTCCGCGGTGTCGCCGATCTGGTGACCGACCGCATAGAGCCCCTCCTCGATCCCGAGTACCAGCGCGCCGACGAGGTCGTCGAAGGGGTCGAGCAGGGCGTGAAGCGGTTCGTGTGAGTCGCGGCTAACGCTTCGAGCGAGGTGGCGAGCGGCGGATCCGATCGATGAGCCCGGACGTGCTGGTGCCGCGAACGATCTTCGCCCGCACGACGCGTCCGCCCCAGCCCTCGACCTCGCGAGCGCCGACGATTTCGTCCAGCGCCCAGTCGCCGCCCTTCACCAGGATCTCCGGTCGGAGGGTCCGGATCAGTCGGATCGGCGTGTCGGCGCGAAAGCCCACGACCCAGTCGACGCAGGCTAGTGCCGCGACGAGTTCCATTCGCTCGCGGGCGTTCTGGATCGGACGGCCCGGCCCCTTCGCGCCCCGAACGCTCGCGTCGGCGTTGATCGCGACGATCAGCCGGTCGCCGAGTCGGCGCGCTTCTTCCAGGCTTCTTACATGTCCGACGTGAAGCAGGTCGAAGCAGCCGTTCGTGAAGACGATGCGTTCGCTCCGTCGCCTCGCGCCCGCGACACGCTTCGAGAGGCCGGCCAGCGTCTCGATCTTGCGACGCGCGACCGCGGGCATCAGGATTCCTCGTCCGAGCGCCCGAAGAGGAGGCCCAGCACCTTGAAGGGGGCGGTGATCGCGCTGGGTACGGCCGACATCAGCGTCTTCATGGGCAGCGCGTCGACGTCCGCATCGTCGATCGGTCCGTCGACCTCGAAGTACGCGCCGATCAGTCCACGGTCGGAACCTGGCAGGAAGCTCCGCACGAGCGGAAAATTTCCGAGGATCTCGCCACTCGTGCGAAAGAGGAAGATCCCGACGACGGCGCGAATGTCGGGTGGACTCGCCATCGTGTCGAGGCTCGCGTTCGCGAATACCCGAAGCGGTCCTTCGATCTCGAAGTCCTCGGTCGAGAGTGTCCCATTGTCCAACTGGATCGTCGTCTTGATCGACTCGTAGTCGAGCGCATCGGCGTTCGAGAAAGGGTTGTACCCCTCGCTGGCCTTCCCGAGCCGCAGCATCAGCGGGAGTTCCATCCCGATCCGACCCGATGCCACTTCGACGCGCGCGCGGCCCGTGAGTTCCGCGATGAAATTCGTGTCGGGACGGACGCGTCCGCTGAGGGTGCCGGTGGCACCGACGCCGCCCGTGACGAGATCCGGCGGCAGCGCGACGAACTCGCTCATCCCCTCCATCGTGGCATCCGTGATCGCGAAGGAGAGATCGAGCCCGATGGAGTCGGGATCGCTCAGGTCGATCACGGGATGCAG
>Ga0315338_1003032_pt1 | contig 15356 bp, 15 predicted proteins | sample ASW8metaG_FD_204518 | JGI IMG/M metagenome (GOLD analysis project Ga0315338, IMG submission 204518) | Ammonia-oxidizing marine archaeal communities from Monterey Bay, California, United States - ASW #8 | ecosystem: Environmental > Aquatic > Marine > Coastal | place: USA: California | collected... | reverse complement strand
AATGTTTCGCGATATGAAGCGTGCTGAAAAACACGCCAAGAAGAAAGAATATCGTGCGGCCCGTGTGATGGAAAAATTTGACACCGATAAGGACGGTAAAATCTCCCGCACCGAATATGAGGCCGTGGTGATGGAACGCTTCGATAATGCCGATACCGATAACACCGGCTTTATCACGATCGACCAGGTGCAAAACCTCGGCGGTCACAAGTCAAAAAAGCAGGACGGCTAGCCCCCTGACTTTACAGCGGCGCCTCTAGCGCTGCGAACGGGCCCGGCTCAGCATCCCCCTTTTTTGCTGACCGGGCCTTTTTTACGCCCGGCGCAAGGGTTCCCGTTCAACGCATTGGTCCTTCTGCCAGTTTCTTCTTTGGGAAATAAGTGTCAATAAATGCCGTTGTCACCTCCCCGTCACTAAAAGCGGCATGTGACAAACAAGAAATCAGGAATTGCCTGTTTGTTGTCAAACCTTTAGTGGCAGTCTGATCCAAAGCGGCTTGAAGATTCTGACTCGCGATCTCCCTCGTCGCGCCGTAGCCAACGACTTTCGCAATCATGGCATCATAGTAAGGCGTCACTTCATACCCATCTGCTAGCCCGTGATCGGTTCGCGTGCCGGGTCCTTCTGAGGCGCGCCACTTGGTGAGAATTCCCGGTTTGGGAAGAAACCCCTTGTAGGGATCTTCTGCATACAGGCGGGCTTCAATGGCATGACCTTTGAAGATGATTTCATCTTGCATAAGTGGGAGAGGCTCACCGGCCGCGACACGGAGTTGCCATTCGACCAGATCAAGACCGGTGATGCATTCGGTGACGGGATGCTCCACTTGCAGGCGGGTGTTCATCTCCAGAAAATAATAGTTTCCATCTACATCGAGCAAGAACTCAAAAGTTCCAGCACCGGAGTATCTGATTTGTTTTGTGGCGGCCACAGCCGTCGCGCCCATTTCGGCCCGAAGCTCGGGGCTAACGGCGGGGGATGGCGCCTCTTCGATCACCTTCTGGTGCCGCCGCTGGATAGAGCAGTCGCGCTCCCCCATATGAACCACATTGCCGTGATTATCGGCGAAGACCTGTATTTCAATATGGCGCGGCTCGAGTATAGCTTTTTCCAAAATGAGCTCACCGGAGCCAAAAGCGCGCTCGGCTTCAGAACGTGCTGAGGCCAGTGCTTTTTGAAGTTTCTCAGGCTTCGCGACCAGCCGCATGCCTCGCCCACCGCCCCCTGCGGCAGCTTTTACCATCTGAGGAAATCCGATTGCCTCCGCTTTGCGCAAAAAAGCCTCGTCCGATTGATCTTCACCTTCATACCCCGGAATACAGGGAACGCCGGCCGTCGCCATAATCTTTTTTGCTTCGGCTTTATTCCCCATCTTGGCGATAACCGTCTCGGACGGGCCTATGAAGGTCAGCCCTGCCGCCTTGCAAGCGCCTGCGAAGGCAGCATTTTCTGAGAGGAATCCGTAGCCCGGATGGATGGCCTCTGCGCCCGTGCTTTTGGCGGCTGAGATGATCTTGCCAATATCAAGATAGCTTTCTGTCGCGGGGGAGGGACCGATATGCACGGCTTCATCGGCCATTAACCGATGCGGAGCGCTCTCATCGGCATCGGAATAGACGGCGACGGTGACAATCCCCATCTCTTTGGCGGTGCGCATTATCCGGCAGGCAATTTCCGCCCGGTTGGCGATCAGTATTTTCGAGAACATTCTTTAGTGACCTTTAGCCGCGCCGTTTTTCGGGTAGGGTTTCCATATATTTACAAATGATGCCAAGCATCACCTCGTCAGCGCCGCCGCCGATGGACCAGAGTCTGCCATCACGAAATTGCCTGGTTACTGGCGTTTCGTTCATAAAACCCATGCCGCCATAATATTGCAGGCAGGCATCGGTAAGCTCGCGGGCAAGGCGTCCGACTTTAAGCTTGGCCATGGAGGCGAGCATGGTTACATCGTCGCCCGCCACATATTCCGCGACCGCCCGATAGGTGAGGGAGCGGAGAAGCTCAATCTCGGTTTTAAGCTCCGCCAGGCGGAAATGGATATACTGATTATCGAGCAGGGGTTTGCCGAAGGCTTCCCGGCTTCGTGTGTAGTCAATGGCGTCATTAATGGTTTTTTCGAGCGGATACAGCCCGGCGCCTGCGGCCCAGAGGCGTTCCTCCTGGAACTGCTGCATCTGATAGATGAAGCCCTTGCCCTCCTCTCCGATCAGGTTTTTCTGCGGGACCCGAACGTCTTCGAAATAGAGCTGTGCGGTGTCTGAAGACCGCATGCCAAGCTTGTCCAATTTGCGGGCGACGGTGATACCGGGCGTATCCATAGGCACGACAATCAGAGACTTGCTACTATGCATCGGGCCGTCACTGGTATTGACCAGCATGATCATGATATCGGCCTGAATGCCGTTGGTGATCCACATTTTCTGGCCATTGATAATATAATCATTGCCATCTTTGCGGGCGGAACTTTTGATGCCCGCAACATCAGATCCTGCCACTGGCTCAGAAACACCAATGCAGGCTACATAGTCTCCGGAAATAGCGGGAGCCAAAAAATTCTCCCGCACATAATCAGATCCATGTAGTGCGAGGGCTGGCGTGGACATATCCGTTTGCACGCCGATGGCCATAGGCACCGCCCCACAATTGATGCGCCCCAAAGTCTCTGAAACAGCAAGGGAATAGGAGTAATCAAGACCCATGCCGCCAAATTTTTCCGGCTTGCAGACACCGAGAAAGCCCTGGTCACCCATTTTTTTAAACAACTCATGTGCCGGGAATTGGCCTTCTGCTTCCCATTCGTCGACATAAGGGTTGACTTCCAGATCGATAAATTTACTCAAGGATCTGATCAGTTCATTATGTTCGGGGCCGTAAATCATTCTTCATCCTCCTGAAAAAGTTTCGGCATAACGGCCAGATGAAACCCATTATAGGCTTTGTTGTTTTTATGGTCTGGCATATCCCAGTTCATGCGGATATTGGGGGCGGCGCCATCGACCCTGAGACAACTGCCGGAGATAAAGGCGGCGGCTTCGGAAAGCAGGAAAACAATGGCGGCGGAAATCTCGGATTCCGTGCCCATTCTTTTTACGGGGTTGGATTTCACCCGGATTTTCACCCGCTCCTTCCACCAGTCGGGATAGGTGTCCATACCAGAGGAGACAATCATCCCCGGCGCAATGGCATTCACCCGTACGCCTGCTGGGGCCCATTCCAGTGCCGCGGTTTCGGTTAAGCTCAACATGCCTTTGCGCGCCGCGCCGGAATGGGCCATGCCCGGCATGGAATTCCACATATCAGCAATCATGTTAACAATGGGACCGCCGCCATTTTCCTTCATCCACTGGGTATAGCATTCGCGGGCGAAGAGAAATCCGCCGGTCAGATTGGTGGCAATGACCGCATTCCAGCCTTTTAGCGTAATTTCCTCGAGTGGCGCTGGAAACTGTCCACCGGCATTATTCACCAGGCCGTGGATAGCATCTTGTTCCTTGATAATATCCGCGACGGTGGCTTTGACCGCCTCTTCATCGCGAATATCGCACGAGTGGATCGAAGCGCTTCCGCCCTCAGTCTGTATTTCAGTTTGTACTGTCCGGAGTTTCTCCAGGTCGCGCCCGACCAAAGCTACCTTCGCGCCCAGGGCAATCAGCTCATGGGCAGTGCAACGGCCAATACCACTGCCGCCACCGGTGACAACGATGACTTGCCCGTCAAACAATCCCGGTCTAAAAATAGATCTGTAATTCATTTGGCACGGCTCCCCCGCTTATTGTTTTTATTGATCCGGCGGGCTTATGGTTTTTCATTTTTAAGCCGGTTCAGTATTTGACAGATTATGTATTGACGTTTACGTTAACGTCAACCATATAGTCGGGCAGGTACTCCCGATAGACATACATTATATAAACGGTTTCGGGCGTTTGTTGAAAGGAAAAGAAATGGCGACGTTAGAAGAAATCACTGATGGCATGCGTGACAGAATTGGTGAAGATTGCGGCCTTGGCGCAACATTGAAATTCGACTTTGGGGATGACGGTATGGTGTTTGTTGATGCTGTAACGGTGCCAAACGTTGTTTCCAATGACGATGAAGATGCAGAATGCACCATCCGGATTACGAAAGAAAACTTCGAATCTCTTGCTGGCGGTGATCTTGATCCAACGACGGCCTTTATGATGGGTAAGCTGAAAATCGACGGTAATATGGGTATTGCCATGAAATTGCAGAGCGTTTTCTCCTGATCAAATCGCAAACAAGCACATAAAACATCGAAAAGGCGAAAATCTGCCTTTGGGCTAAATTTTTTCTGTACCTTTTGTCTTTGAGCCCTTATGAAGGGCGCTTCGAATTTGAGTAAGAAGCGAGTGGAGCTAGTCACATGACAGCGAGATCAGCACGAAACGGTCGTAACCAAGGCGGTAAGAGCCGTAAAAAAGGTGGCGGCGGCAGCGGTAACGGCCTGACAAAGAACAGCCGTTCAAATGCGCAGCGCGCAGCCCGTAAGATTACATTGAAGGCAAACGGTCGTCATACGGCTCGTCGCCAGTTGAAGAAAATTCAGGCAGCGACCAGCGTCGCAGCCTGAATTTAGCGAATTCAATCAAATGGCAGTGCCGGTGTTACCGGCGCTGCCATTTTTTTTGAGATTTCGCATTTAGGACCCGATGGGCATTACCGAACGCTTCGCAGGGTGGTTTGCAGACAACCCGAGCCGCCATTTGCTCCTCTGCCGTTTTAACAACCAGACCGGCGAGGGAGCCGGGGGTAAGATATCGAATGCGGATCACTTTGCGCTCCTTTATTAAGAATGATTATCATTCTTAATATTATGGCTGAAGCAGGTCAATAGTTTTTGCGAATTATTCGCAACAAATACGATGATGCAGGAAATTATGCTTGAAAGTGATTTTGTCAGGAAAGTCGCGAATTAGACCTGATCGATGGCAATATAGCGCTCGCCGACATTCTCAAAACCTGTCTGAAAATCCCACCCGTCCCGTTCGGCAGCAATGACGATATTGGCGCAGGCCTTACTGTCGGACAGGGCGTCGTGGTGATTGAGTTCAAGGCCCAGGTAATGCGCAACATTGGGAAGCTTTGTCGGTCGGACTTCCCACATGGCACGCGCCAGCTTGACGGTGCAGGTGAAGTCGGGCGTTGGCACCTCCACATCATACGTCTTGCAACAGCTTTTGAGCACCTTGGCATCGAACCCGGAATTATGGGCGGCGAGAAAGTCGACGCCTTCAAAGAAGCGTTCAATATTTGGCCAAAGCGTACCGAAATCCGGCGCGTGTTCGACATCTTCCCAAGTCAGACCGTGAATGTGGGTGAAATAAAACTCCCGAGATGGCGGCCGAATCAAAAAGGCTTCTTCTTCCGTGATGCGTCCATTTTCAACCCGGACCAAGCCAATGGCGCAGGCGCTGTCGGCGCCGTAATTGGCGGTTTCGAAATCAATGGCGAGAAATGAACTCATACTGCTTACCTTTAGGCAAGCGGCAGAAGCATCTACCGCTTGCCTTATTTCTGGATCAGGAGGCTTCGGCTTTTTTCCGTTCCTCGTATTTGAGCTTTTCTTCTTCTACAAGTTCCTTCTTCGACAGTTTGCCGACAAGGGTTTTGGGAAGTTCGGGTCGGAATTCAACGGCGGCAGGCAGTTCGTGCTTGCCGAGTTTGTCTTTTAGATACTCACGTAGTTCCTCAAGTTCAAATTCCTCGCCGTCCGGGGTGAGCTTGACAAAGGCCTTGGCCGCTTCCCCGCGATAGTCGTCAGGAATGCCGACAACGGTTACTTCTTCCACATAAGGGTGCTCGAATATCGCTTCTTCAATGATGCGCGGATAGACATTAAAGCCGCCGGATGTAATCATATCCTTGGTCCGGTCGACAATATGCATAAAGCCGCGCTCGTCCATAAATCCTGTGTCTCCGGTCAGGAAAAACCCGTCAATAAAACTCTCGGCGGTCACTTCGGGTTTGTTCCAATATCCCTTCATGATATTGGGCCCCTTAATGGTGATTTCGCCGATCTCACCCGTCGGCATTTCCTTGGTTTTGTCGTCCACACCCAGGATACGTATTTCAATACCGGGAAGGGGAACGCCGGCCGCGCCCGGCACCCGTTCCCCGACGCGCGGTGTCGATGTGCCCGAAGGAGATGTTTCGGTCATGCCCCAGCCCTCCAGCAACAGGCAGCCCGTAACACGCTGGAAATGATCCTGGACTTCCACAGGGAGTGGCGCCCCACCGGAAGCGCAGAATTTAAGGGAGGACAGGTCAAATTTATCGATTTCCGGATGGTTGGCGATAGCCATATACATGGTCGGTACGCCGGGGAAGACCGTGGGTTTCTTCTTGGTGATATCCTTCATGACGGCGTCAAGTTCGAATTTCGGATGCAGGATAATTTCCGAACCGCCAGCAATGCCGAAATTCATAATTACGGTCAGCGCGTAAATATGAAAAAGCGGCAGGACGGCAAGAATTATTTCTTGTCCATCAAACATAATCGGATCATCATCTTGCTGCATTGTCCGTAATTGCTGACAGGCAGCGATAAGATTTGTGTGGGTCAGCATGGCGCCCTTGGGCAGGCCAGTCGTGCCGCCGGTATATTGCAGCACTGCGACTTTTTCAGAGGGGTTGTCGACAGAAGCAGCCTCTATTTTTCCGTCATTGTCCAGAAGTTGCTTGAAGGTGATATGACTTTCATCCTTTGGAACTGATGCAATTTCCTTGCCTTTGACAAGTGGGTAGAGCAGGCTTTTGGGAAATGGCAATACTTCCTTGATACAGCCGACAACCATCTTTTTAAGGCGGGTGCTGCCCAGCATCTTGGCGATGTTGGGATAGAGGACTTCAAGGTCTAGGGTGACCATAATGTCCGTGTGGCTATCCTCTATTTTGTGCCGAAGCTCGCGTTCCGCATCCAGTGGTGAATAATTGACAACTGTTCCGCCTGCCTTCTGAATACCGAAGAAACAGACGATATAATGGGGAGTATTGGGGAGGTACAGGCCGACATGAACGCCTTCCTTCACCCCAAGCTCGCGAAAGCCTTTTGCGGCGCGGTTGACCATGCCATCCAGCTCTGCATAAGTGATTTTCTTGTCCATGAAATCAATGGCGTTATTGTTTGGCCATTTTTTGACAGCTTCATCCAGCAACGCATAAACCGGCTTCTGCTCAATATCGATTTCCCATTTCACACCGGGTGGATATGATTTCTCCCACAGAAAGTCAGACATATTTCTCCCTTTTATTTTGTTATTATCCCTGTATTTGTGAAATTACGTTGCAATGAGGGTATGGGTCAACGGAAACCGTCATTGCTTAGCCATATTAATCTATCTGGGGGAGTATAGCGTTGAATTATGCACAGTTTGCGCGACAGTTCAGGTTATCTAAGCATCAAAACCCGTCCAGACCCGCACCGCAGATTATAGCGCCAATTCTTTCTCCAGATGAAGACATTTGGCCTGATCTCAGGGCAGCAATCGCAGCAGCGGCGGAGAGTTCCACCCCGAGCCCGCAATTGGACCAGAGCCAGCGGGCAGCGCTTTCCATATCTGCATCCTCCACCAGCAGAATATCATCCACAAGCTCTGAGATGATATTAAGATTGATCTCGGCTGATCGTCGGGGCGCCAATGTTCCCGCCCTTGTGCTGATATGATCAAGGGTCAATAGCTCACCGGCATCCACACTGTTCTTCAATGTCGGCGCACCGACGGCCTCAATACCAATGACCTTGATATCTGGTTTAATGGCCTTCACGGCGGAGGCAACGCCCGAGATCAATCCACCGCCGCCAATGGCGACCAGAAGCACATCAAGATCCGGTGCATCTTCGAGAATCTCGAGCCCGACCGTTCCTTGACCGGCCATGACAGACATGTCTGCAAAGGGGTGGACATAGGTTTTACTTTTTTTGTCAGCGTCCTCCAGTGCGAGGGCGTTGGCATCGTCCCATACGTCGCCATCGACGATGACTTCAGTGGCAATCGACTTGAGCTTGTCGATTTTGGAAACCGGAGTGTTTCGTGGCAGGTAAATAGTCGTCGGTGTGCCCGTCATGGCACCTGCCGTGGCGACGCCCATGCCGTGATTACCGCCGGATGCGGTCACAAGCCCGCGTTCGAGGGAGGCTTTATCCAGGCCCAGCACTGTATTGAGGGCTCCGCGTATCTTGAAGGAGCCGGAGATTTGCAGACATTCCAGTTTCAAGGAAACTGGAATGTCGTTGTCCAGAACTACATCCATTTGCGGTGTTCGGCGGATGCGTGGCGAAATTCTGGGGCGCGCTGCGTCGATAAGCTCAATCGGCAAAAGAGAGGACATATTTTACGCTCCCATCACTTTCCAGATACCATCGGCGGTCAGGATACGGTTGCCGCCTACCAGCAACTCACCACGAATAAAGACGACAGAGAGCCCGCGCTTACTGAGGTCCGCCTTGATCTCAATCCAGTCGCCGGGACGGGCTGCTGCGATGAAATCGCAATTGAGGCTGATGGTGGCGCAGCGTTTCTTGCCCACCAGCCGCCAGACGATTTGCCCAAGAGCCTCATCGAGGAAACTCATGAGCATACCACCATGGATGACCCCATGATAATTGGCATGGGTTTCATCTGCGAGGAAGCCAAAGGAATAGTCCTCTCCCTCCCGCTTGAAGTATAGAGGACCAATTTTCTCAGGATATCTGCCGGGCGCAATAACGGGGCGGAAGCCTTCGGGGACAGCGGAAGAAGTCATACAATGTTATACCCATTTTTTGGACAGTATGACCATTATCCGTTGATGTGCAAGGGGCAGAGAGCGCTACGCCTTATGACCGTTGCGGAATGCGTTTTCCTCGCATTTCTCCTTTTCTGCATATCCTTGTGATGAAGCACCAACGATCCGGCCATTTGTCGCTGTTCTCCGTCAGCGCCACTTATGGTGTTTTCGGAATGGTCGTGATAGAATTCCCAGCTATCCTTGCGCCCTTCTCTGACATATTGTCCTCCATTGGTTGCATAATGAAGGTGTGACGTCCTGCATCTAAATTTGTGAGCGGCGATAGACAACAGCCGCAATAATTTCGTAGTGTTTTGTCTCGTTGAAATTTTGTGGGAACGAAATCGATGAAAACGGTGCAGATTGAAATTGAGAAAATTTACGCGCCAGCCAAGGCCCGCAAGGGCCTTAAGCAAGACCGTGTCGACGAGTTGGCTGAGGATATTCTGGAAAACGGCCAGAAAACCCCCATTCAGGTGCGAACAGGTCAGGATCGTTTCGTCCTGATTGAAGGATTACACCGGCTGGAGGCAGTCAGGGCACTGGGGGAGGAAAATATTGACGCCGTTATTGTTCAGGCCCGTCGTCATTAGAAGAAGTTATCCTCCAATATTTTCCATCAATCGCCGGTAAAACTGGATAATCTCGACATAGTTTTCAACAAGAATTCTTTCATTGGTTCCGTGAACCCGCGAAAGATCTTCAGGACCAAAGCGCATGGGCAAAAAGCGATAGCTATTTGCCGCAATTTCTTCGTAGTGCTTGCTGTCTGACCCTGCCAGCATCAAGCCGGGAGAAACCAGAACATCGGGGAAAACTTCCCGGATGGTTTTATCAATGGCCTTATATCCTTCAGCGTCCATGCTGGAGACGCGGGAAGGCTCATTCGCCTGTTTTATGTCAACTGTAACATCCGGATCATGTATCACCTCTTTGACCCGGGCGACGGCATCTTCAACAGTAGTGCCGGGCAGCAACCGGAAATTTAGGGTGGCGGATGCCATTGTTGGCAAGACATTATCCTTGGTGCCGCCATCGACGATCGTCACTGCAGTCGTCGTTCGGACCATGGCATTGGTCGCCCCGCCCTTGCCAAGTTCGCTGACAAGCACAGGGTTAAAGATCCAGCGGTTCGATATAATAGCTTTCAGCGGGAGCGGCATATGAGGGGCAAGAGTATCAAACATGTCGGAGGCGGGGCTTTGCAGGCTTGCGGGAAAACGATTTTCCTCCAGTCGACCCACGGCGCGGGCAATTTTGCCGATAGCTGTTTGCCGGGGCGGAATAGAGGAATGTCCGCCCTCTGTTGTTGCAGTTAGGGTGAGGGTTAGATAGCCTTTTTCCGCAAGGGCAATAAAGGCGATGGGATCATCAATGCCAGGCATTATCCCCTGAACAATCACCATCCCTTCATCCAGTGTGTAGGCAGGCCTGACGCCTCGGGATTTCAGAAGCTCTGCGATTTTTCCGGCACCATTTTCACCGCCGACTTCCTCATCATGACCAAAGGCAAAATAAAGCGTGCGTTTCGGAGCAAAACCAGCTTTGAGCTGTAATTCCGCCGCTTCCAGAATCGCTAATACAGAGAGTTTATCGTCCAAGGTGCCGCGACCCCAGATGGCACCTTCGACGATGCTGCCGGAAAAGGCATCATGGTCCCAATCAGCTTCTGTGCCCGCTTCCACTGGCACCACATCCATATGAGCCAATAGCAATACCGGCGCTAACGATGGATCACTTCCCTCCCAAGTGTAGAGCAGACTGTAATCACTCACCGTTTCCCGCTTCAATTTTTTAGCCACTAGCGGAAAGAATTGGTTGATCAGGGCGTGGAGTTTTTCAAATTCTTCCGCAGCAGTCGGGGCGTCGCGATGGGTGGAAATGGTCTGTATCTTTACGGCTTGAGCCAGTCGGTCTGCTACTGCTCCGGCATCTATGTCCGGCAAGGTGATGGCCATTATGTCTTTGGATGAGGGTGTATTGGTCAAAGTCCGATAGCCAACAACCGCAATAAGGGCGATAACCAAAAATACCAGAAAGAGGGAAATTTTTTTTATCATTTTTTGGACCTCGTTTGTCCATTTGTGTCATTTCCCGGACTAGAATACACAGCCTTATCTCTCTGTCCAGCTAAGCTCACAGGTTTCTGCGGTTGCGGAACGGAATGATGTGCGTAAAATGAAAGCTAAAAAAGCGGGAGAGATAAATGGATCATATTGAAGAACGTCATCAGGCAATCGCGGCAGCGGTAAGGGATATACGTGCTGTCGTTGGCGATGTTGAAGTAACGCCGGAAATCTTGAGAAAAATCCGTGCGCGGCTGCTATCGCTGGCGGCTCAAAAGCATTTGTTCACCCTTGATGACTTTCCGCCGCCAGATGCGGCCAATAAACGCCGGAGTTGCCTGTATCGCTTGTCTGAGGATGATGATCACGGATTTGCGCTTTATGCCAACTCTGCCGACGGCGATGTCAACGCGCCGCCTCATGATCATACCACTTGGGCCGTGATTGTAGGTGTTTTGGGGCAGGAAGAAAACCGTTTCTACGAGCGGGCAATCGAAGGTGTTGAGCAGACCTCAAGCCATATGGTGGAAGACGGTGCCGGAGTTGCTTTAATGCCAGAGGATCTTCACAGCATCCATATCAAGGAAGGGGAACCCGTCTTGAATTTCCATATGTATGGACTCGGTCTGGAACAGTTGCATCGCCGGAATTATTGGAACAAGAACAAGAAAATCTGGGAGGTTTTCCCGGCTCATACAGATATTCGAGAGGCGCGGGCGTGAGCTATTCCCTGATTTCACCGACCGATGTCCGCAATATCATCGCCGCTGATGACGAATATGCGTTTTTGGATATGCGCGAGCAGGGCGTGCATTCCGACGGCCACCCGTTTTTTGCCGTACCATTGCCGCTTAGCCGGTTGGAGCTTGATGTAGCGCGATTGGTGCCGCGCAAATCCGTCCCAATTCTTCTGCTGGATCAGGGGTCGGAAATTCCCTTGGCAACACGGGCGGCGGATATTTTGGCAGGCTTTGGCTATACAGATATCCGTCTTGTCGAGGGCGGGGTGGAAGCCTGGCGTGAGGCAGGCTTTGAGCTATTTACCGGGGTGAATGTGCCCAGCAAGGCTTTTGGTGAGTTTGTTGAGGAAAAATGCGACACCCCGCATATCTTGGCGACGGCCCTTAACGACAAAGTAAAAAATGGTGAAAAAATCGTCATTTTGGATAGCCGCCCTTTCCCCGAATATCATCGCATGTCCATTCCGGGCGGCGTCGATATGCCAGGGGCCGAGCTAGTGCATCGGGTTTTTGAGATGGTTCCGGATAGTGATACAGAGATTGTGGTCAATTGTGCAGGCCGAACCCGGAGCATTATCGGCGCGCAGTCCCTGATCAATGCTGGTGTTCCCAATCCTGTCTCGGCCCTTAAAGACGGCACTATGGGCTGGTATCTTGCAGATTTGGAGTTAGCACATCGTGAAGATACTGTGGCACCATTGCCAGACGCCGCCGCGCTTGAAAAAAGTAGTGAAGCAGCACATCGGGTTGCGTCGCGATTCGGGGTAACATTCGTCGAAGCGGAGTGTGTTCAGAAATGGCAGGGCGAAGAGGACCGTAGCCAGTTTCTACTTGATGTCCGCACCGAAGAAGAATATCTGGCGGGCCACATGCCGGGTTCCTTTCATGCGCCTGGTGGCCAGTTAGTTCAGGCGACAGATGAGTATATTGGGGTGCGAAACGGTCGTGTTGTCCTGATTGACGATAATTCTGTACGCGCAGTGATGACCGCTTCCTGGCTGGTTCAAATGAACTGGAAGGATGTTTATGTTCTGAAAAATGGCTTAACGGGTCCGCTGCAATCGGGTCTTCCAGAAACTGCTAACATTCCCAAATACTCGACAGTTTCGGCGCAAGAGCTCGATGCGGTTCTTGCGTCTCGAGAGGCCGTGGCGGTTATCGATCTCGGAACCTCGCTTGAGTATCGCGCTGGCCATGTGCCGGGAGCCTATTGGGGTATACGATCCCGCCTGGAGACAGATCATATTTATATTCCGCCGTCCGGACTGATTATCCTGACATCAAAGGATGGTAGACTTGCTCATCTGGCCGCCTCAGAAATGGCATCACTCCGTCCCGAGGCCATCATTCGCGTGTTGCAAGGCGGGACAGAAGCATGGGCTCAGGCATCTTTGCCGCTGGAAAGCGGAGATACCCGGCTGCTCAGTCGTAATGATGATGTCTGGTATAAACCCTATGATACCAACGACAAAGGAGAAGTCCGGCAACGTATGCTGGATTATCTCAGCTGGGAAGTAGGCTTGCTGCAACAAATTGAGCGGGACGGGCAGGTCAAATTTTTGAGCTTCGACGGTGAGCCTTGAACATTCAGGTAAAGGCTGGTTTCATTGACGCAACGGAAACTTAATATATGGCAGAAATGCAAAGGATAAATGACGAGCAGGCTTGCATTCCGGCACCGCCCGATTTAGCATAAGCTGCAAATGGGCACTCAAGAAACCCATGGAAATAATGGAGAAACCCCAATGGACCTATCATTCAGTAATGATGATTTAGCATTTCAACAGGAAGTGCGAGACTTTCTGAAAACGAGCCTGCCTGAGGATGTTCGTGAGCAGACCGCACGCGGACTGCACCCGAACAAGGAAAGCACGGTCAGGTGGCAAAAAACCCTCAACGATAAGGGATGGATGGCGCCGAACTGGCCAGTTGAATATGGCGGTACCGGCTGGACTGTCGCCCAGAAATATATCGCCGCACAAGAATTTGGTCTGGTAGCTGCCCCGGTTGCGATCCCTTTCGGTGTGAGCATGGTTGGCCCGGTGATTTATACATTTGGGAATGCCGAACAGAAGGAAAAATATCTGCCGCGCATTCTAAACTCAGATGATTGGTGGTGTCAGGGCTATTCTGAGCCGGGTTCGGGATCCGATCTTGCCTCCTTGCAGACCAAAGCCATGCGCGATGGAGATGACTATGTGGTCAATGGCCAGAAGATCTGGACTTCCCATGCGCAGCATGCCGATATGATGTTCTGCCTGGTACGCACAGATAGTTCAGCAAAGAATCAGGAAGGGATTTCGTTTCTTCTGATTGATATGACAACGCCAGGTATCACCATCAAGCCGATTTACGGGATTGATAAAGAAAACACACTGAACGAGGTCTTCTTTGATGAAGTCCGGGTACCGGTGGAAAACCGTATTGGCGAAGAAAACAAAGGCTGGACCTATGCCAAGTTCTTGCTCGGCAATGAGCGGACAAGTATCGCCCGCGTTGGCCGGTCGAAGCGGCAGGTGCAGCGTGTGCGCGAGATCGCTGCGACGGAGCAATGCGGTAGCGGTAAGCTGATTGACGATGAAGATTTTATGGCCAAGCTCGGCAAAATCGAAGTCGATCTGATGGCACTGGAATTTACAGAGCTTAGGTATCTTTCCATGCTCAACCATGGCAAAGAACTGACTGCTGAGCCGTCACTATTGAAAATCAAGGGCACCGAAATTCAGCAGAGATTGACGGAATTGCTGGTAGAGTCTCTTGGTATGTATGGCGCGGCGTATGAGCCATTACGGGCTTATGATGGGCGCAACGAAACGCCTCCGGGGCCGGATTACGCACATGGCCCAATGGCCGAGCATCTTTATTTGCGGGCCGCTTCGGTTTACGGTGGCAGCAACGAAATTCAACGTAATATTGTCTCCAAAATGGTTCTGGGATTATAAGGAAAAAATAAAAATGGATTTTGAACTCTCCGATGAGCAGGGAATGCTCAAAGATAGTGTCGAGCGGTTCGTGCAGGACAATTACTCCGCTGAAGCCCGTGCGAAACTGGCGGATACGGAGCTGGGGTTTAGTCGCGATCACTGGAAGACGATGGCCGAGCTTGGCTGGCTCGGCATGCCTTTTGCCGAGGAAGTCGGTGGTTTCGGCGGTTCTGCCGTTGACGTCATGATCATGATGGAAAGCATGGGCCGTGGGCTGGTGCTAGAGCCTTTTCTGAGCACTGTTATTCTCGGCGGCGGTCTGGTTGCCGAAGCAGGAAGCCCTGAGCAAATCGAAGACATCTTGCCGAAGGTTATCGAAGGTAACATGTTCCTCGCCTTCGCCTACGCGGAGCCACAATCGCGGTTCAACCTCAATGATGTAGAAACCACAGCAACGAAATCCGGTGATGGTTACGTCTTGAACGGCCATAAAGCCGTGGTCTACCATGGGGAGAACGCGGACAAGCTTATTGTTTCTGCCCGCATCAGTGGTAACTCACAGGATGAGGCTGGGATTTCTCTCTTTGTGATTGATGCAAAAGCAGGCGGTGTCAGCCGTCGTGGCTATCGTACCGTTGACGGTCAGCGGGCTGCGGATATCACTTTTGAAAATGTCACCGTCGGGGCGGATGCCTTGATGGGTGATGAAGGCGCCGCCTTGCCTGCGATTGAGAAGGTGGTGGAACAGGCTATTGGCGCCCTTTGTGCGGAGGCTGTTGGTGCCATGCAGGCGGCCAATGAAATCACCAATGAGTATATCAAAGAGCGCAAGCAGTTC
>Ga0315338_1003031_pt1 | contig 15358 bp, 10 predicted proteins | sample ASW8metaG_FD_204518 | JGI IMG/M metagenome (GOLD analysis project Ga0315338, IMG submission 204518) | Ammonia-oxidizing marine archaeal communities from Monterey Bay, California, United States - ASW #8 | ecosystem: Environmental > Aquatic > Marine > Coastal | place: USA: California | collected... | reverse complement strand
GCGTATGCCGGCTGGTAATGCGGGTTCATTTCGATGGCGCAAATTGCATACTGCAACGATCCTGCAAAATCATTCTGATGATGCGCCGCAAGCGCTAGGCCGGTATAGGCCTCTACGTAGGAACTCCGCTGTCGGAGAGCATCGTGATATTGCTGGATTGCCTCCTGCGGGTGGCCCGTGAGAAGAAGCAGGTCGCCAGCGGCCCGCAGGGCCAACTCGGCCGGCGCCTCGCGCACCGCGGCAAGTTCCAAAAAAGCGTTTAAGGTCTGATTCGCATTTGCATTGCCATCAGCTACGTTGATGAGTGTGATAGCGAACCGCGCTTGCCAGGGATCGGAGAGGCCTAAACGGACGCTCTTGCGCAAATCGAAAAGGGCTACCTTTCGCATCGCGGATCTTCCCCCTCTTTGGTGGAGCACCGCTTGCGGGAGCATGGCATCGAGTTTTAGAAGCGCGCGCCGGTAATGGCATTCGGCAAGCTGCTCCGGTGGCCCATGTAGGGCAATCGCAGCAGAGAGATCGTCCATTGCCGCTGCCATATTGCCGCAAAGCGCGCGAGCCTCGGCCGATATGAGCATCGCCTGCTGGCGCAGCGGCGCTGGCACGTCTTGGTCTGCGGATATCGCCATATTGGTTGCCACGACTTGCTGGAGCGTCGTCATCGAGAGGGCTGCAGCGGGCTGATACAACTCGCGCTTCCAGGCTTCGAGTTTTAATGCCGAATGCATGAGTGTCCCAGCTGCGGAGTCCCGTCCCGCATACTGTTGCCGCTTTAGATCTTCGGCTCGGGGGAGCTGGCTACCGAACGAAGCGAACGTGATAAGTGTGGCGAGTACCAGCATGAATGCGATGCTCTTTGTGGCGCATCGCCAGAGAGACTCTGCGCCCTGTGGTAGAGGGTAAAAACGTTTTGGCCCTGCTAGGTAGCGGTCCAGGTCATCAGCCATCTCGTCGGCTGAACGGTAGCGGTCTTGCTTATCGTCGGCCATTGCCTTGAGCGAAATGCGTTCGAGTTCCACCGGAAGGCTCTTCTCCAATGATCGTGGCGGAAGCGGAGTTAGCGCGCTTTGCGAAACACCCGATCGGGAATTTCCGATTTCTCGAAAAGGATGCACGCCAGTCGCTTGTTCGTAAAGCATGACGCCGAGGGCATAAATGTCGCTCTGTGGGCTCACGCACCCATTGGCCGCTTGTTCTGGGGCCATATAGGCGGGAGTTCCGGCAATGCCGCCCATTTTTTCTTCTGTATTTGGTTCCAGAAGACATGCGAGGCCGAAATCGGCAACGACCGCCCATGGATGTTCTCGGTGGACTCCGGGCGATTCGTCCGAGATGAGTATATTTGCAGGCTTTAAGTCCCGATGGATAATTCCTCGTGCGTGCGCGGCCGCACAGGCGCGGGCGACGGCACGAAGGATTATCACCGCCTCGGTCAAATGGAATTGTTTGCTCGCGAGCGTCTGTGAGCCGCCGAATTGCATCACCAGATAGGGACGCCCGTCAAAACATCCCGCGTCATACATTGCGACAATATGCTCGTGCTGCACCGATGCTTCGAGGCGAATCTGTTGCTCAAATTTAACCGGATCGCGGGCCACACCAGGTTGCAGAAGTTTTATGGCTACTTTGCGTCCGATCCGTTCATCGTGGGCAAGAAATACCCTGCTACTGGCCCCCTCGCCGAGTACGCCAATGACTGTGTAGCGCCCAATCGATTCGGGCACATCTTCGATCAAATCGTCGGCGGAGATCAACGCCTTCTCAAGTAAAAGCTCTGCTAGCCTACTCAATGCTCGCAATTCTCCTTTCTTTCCGCGTCAGGCGGAGTCCATTCCCCTTGCCTCCATACCATAAACCCCGACAAACCATGCCGGTTGCAAAAAAATGGGAGATTTATCCGTACATCGTGAGAACTTGCGGGAAAAAACCGGATGCAATAGGTACGGGGCCGGAAAATGCCTTACGGCAGAAAGGAACACAAGATGAAGATTCATCGTTTTCTCGCGCAAAGCGTGAGGCATGCAGGACGAAAGGGAACCAAAAAGCGATTGAGCACGGAGAGATTGGAGTCAAAACAATTGCTCTCGGCCGATGGCCTTCCCGGTTTAACAGAGCCGGGCGCTACGGGCGATCCGGCAGGTGAAGCGGCCCAAATGTCGACGGTCCTCTCAAACAGTCACCACAACGCGGAGAGAGCGCACCGTTTTACAGGCCGTGTTGGGCCGATCGATAATGACGGTGAGTTCCGGGTCGAAAACCCTCGCGAGGAATGGGCGACATTCCATTACATCGATACGACTCAGGTCGTTGATGCCGCCGGAAAGAATGTTCCTCTCGATAAACTCGAGGGTATCAAGGTCCGCGTCACCTACCACACTGAGGGAACAAAACAGGTCGCCGACAAAGTCCAGGTTTGCCGCGTTCAGGTGAACCCGGCAGCGCCGCGCATGAATCTCGCCGACGATGTTCCACTAGTGCCGCTCGATCCAACACTCGATGCGAGTTCGCAAAGTAGCAGCTTTGTCGGTCGAATCGCACAGGTGGAGAACGATGGCCAGGTGCGGGTCGAAAACGGTAAGGGAGAATGGGAGACGTTCACCTACAACGGGGATACCGAGGTTGTGGACGCCGCCGGAAAGGAGGTGCCCCTCGATGAACTCGAGGGCGTCAAGGTCCGCGTCACCTACCACACTGAGGGAACAAAGCAGGTCGCCGACAAGATTCAGGTATGCCGCATCCAGGTTAACGCCACTAAATTGAGGTCCTATATTGGCCACGGCGACGAGGCGCCGTTTGGATTGCGAACTCCGAATACCCACGCCCGCGCATCAGAGTTGATGGATCGACTGTTTTCCCGGAATGCGAGCTGGTATTTGTAGCAATCGTTTTTTGTGTGACACGAGATACAGACACGGGCCGGACCCTGCCCGGCCCGTGTTCTTTAATATTGATCTTGCTGAAAGGTCGGTTTCCATGGGAGGTTGGTTCGCGATGCCTGTCGGGTTAAATTATTTTCTCCCATTCACTGATGAGACGTCAGATGCACAGTCGCCAACTGCAGCCAATCTCCGCTCCATCGCAGGTACAGGCCTGGATTATCTGGGCATCGGCTACCATGCTGTCGGTCTATCAACTCGCGATCCAAATCGGATTTGGCTCGTTGCAGGCGGCCATTGGGCGCGATATTAAGCTTAGTATCGTCGAGTCCGCTGTGGTGTCCGGCTCATTTCTGGTTTCCTATAGCCTGATGCAACTGCCAGCGGGCCTTCTTTTAGACCGTTACGGTCCACGGTTACTGCTCGCGGGAGGGGCAACACTATGCGGAGTCTCTGCGTGGCAATTTTCCGAGGCTGAGAGTTTTTCGTCTTTACTGGTTTCGCGATTGCTGTTGGGCGCGTTTGCCTCGGTTGGATTTCCTGCGGCGGGTCTGTTGGGGCGCCGCTGGATCCGACCTGGATGTTTTGTGCTTGCGATGGGCCTCATTGATTTCTTCTTTGGCCTGGGCGCGATAGGCGGTGAAGCGGGATTTGCGATGCTCCGTGACATCGGGTTTTCCTGGCGGGATATTATGGCCGCGCTTGCCTGCGCCGGTGTTGCTATCGGCGTAGTATGCGGCATCATTGTTCGTGATCGACCTGCTGGGATGGACGATCGTTCCTCTCGGGTCCACTTGCGAGATGCGATGTCGGTCTTGCTCTCGAATCGCCAGGTACTGTTGGCGACCGTCTACTATGGCGGGATGATCGGCGTTGCCTTTGGATTTGGCGGTCTTTGGGATATCCCGCTTCAGGAAGCATATGGATATGTTGGCAACGACGCGGTCTACCTGAACAGCTGGTTGTTTGTCGGCCTCACCGTTTCAGCTCCCATCTCGGGGATGCTTGCCGATCGGATGGAATCTCGCAGGCCGCTGCTGCTTGTCGGCCCAATTGGCGCTCTACTTGGTGTTTGTGGCCTGTTATTTATTCCGTCGATACTGCCCTACTGGCTGCTTGTCACAAACCTCGTTGTCACGGGCGCTTTTCTCGGCACATCGGTGGTCATTTTTGGGGTCGTCTGTGATGCTGTTCCGCCCCGCTACGAGGCGACTACGATCGGGCTGGTCAATGCGGCAGGATGTCTGATGGGTGCAGTGTTGCAGGTGGTCCCCGGGATCCTGCTCGGTAGCGGCGACTGGCATCCGCTGTCGCTCTTGCAGCAGGTCCTTTCGCTGAATATCGTTGTGCTCCTGTTAGCCACGACTGCAATCTTTTTTCTTAAAGATCGTGCACGAGATGGGAATCGCAAGCGGGAAAGATAAGACACTCGCACTGCATCGATTAGTTTGCAAAAATTCGCTCGTAAGCGAGGAAATGCGCGGCATCGACGGGGTCGACTTGAGCATTTTCGGAAATGGCCAGTAATTGGCGGACGTTTTCGGCGATCTTTTCCCGCGTCATCGTTTTGGCCAGTTCTGTTTTGCCGCGAGTTCGAATGTTTTCCTCGTTTGATATGTTGCTCGTCAACTCAACGAAAGCGGCGATGGATCCGCCTGGATTGGCAATAATATCAGGTATGACTGTAATTCCCCGTTCGTGCAGATCCTGCCGGGCTGTTGGCGTAAGCGGATTATTTGCACCCTCGATGACGGCGGACGCGCGGATAACGTCAACATTGTCTTCGTGAACAACATTCTGAACAGCACAGGGAAACAACACGTCCGTGGGCGCTCTGAGTACATCATCCAGATCAGTCTGGTGACAATTGTCAGCTTGGAGAATTTCTCGGCTGCGGGCAAAATTCATTTGGACGACTGCCTCCCGTAAGGGGCCTGCAAGCGGCTCGTTTAAATGCCAGCAACCACCAATTCGAGGATCGGAGATGTAGCGGACCTCCATGTTTGACTCCGATGCATAGCGGCAGACAGCGGCCCCTAACGCGCCAAGGCCCTGGACAGCGGCCGTTGCGCCCGAGACGCGTTTTTGCTGCTCGGTCAATAGCGTCACAGCGGCCACCACGACGCCGAGGCCGGCAATCCCCTCTTTGTCGTAATCGGTTCCACCACACTGGACCGGCTTTCCCGTAAACGCGTCCGAACGACCGAGCTCATCGCAAGCCCAGTCGGCATGTTCCGGTCGTGCGCCGATATCGAATCCAAGCCCACCCCAAATTCCGCCATTCTGCCGGAGTGCCGGAGCGGTCAGGTTCACGAAGCGTCGATATTTTTCCTCAAAACCGTCGGAGTCGGGATCGGCCGCCAATCCCGATTTTGCGCCCCCGAGCGGAAGGTTTGCAGCAGCGTTCTTAAGCGATTGATTGCGGGCGAGCATCCTCACTTCATCGAGATCTACGGAGGGCGCGATTCGTGTTCCCCCTTTGCCGCATCGGCCAAGCGGTCCGGTGGCGGCATTCTGGGTGCACCACACAACGACATGCCCCTCAACGCCGAGGGCCGGATCGCGTACTGTCAATTCCAACTCCGGTTTCAACGCGTTAAACCGCGCTGCACCATCGGCAAGAAGTCTTGCAAAATTATTGCGATTTGGAGTTGCAATCATTGTTCATACATCCTGCGACAAGGTGCCGAGCAATACATAGGGCTGTTCTCGCCGCGATCAAACCCACACATTCCCAGGCAAGAGGGGCGTCATACGCACAATATTCATTCGGGTCACCCCGTTTTCCCAAGGAACTTCGCGATATCAAAATCGACAAAATCGGCGTGGTGGAAGATGATCGACTCGATCGAACGCTGAACCTTATCGCCTTCGTGGCTATGCGTGGCGATAATGTGCATTACTTCCGGAGGAACGCCATGCTTGTGGGCGATCGCCACCCCCGAAAACGGGTGCCTTAAGCATTCGCCATACGAGCCCTTGATGACATCTCCTTGTTCATCCTTGTCGTATTCGAGCGGCTTTCCGCAATCGGCAAGTAGTGAACCCGCAACTAAATAATCACGATTGATCGGTATGTCACAGTCGAACGCTGATTCAAGAACATCCGCTATCGCAATGCATTGGCGACAACAGGAATTCAGATGTGCAATAAAGGTCATGTCGATGTCGCCCGCGAGCAAGGTGAACTTTAGTGCGCGGAGTTCGTCGAACGTCCAGCCCTTGCCGCCACAGCCGGTAGTGATGGATTCATTCCAGCAAGCGGCGACAGCGTTTCGGAGCCCTTCATCCTGGATGTCGATGATGTTTGGAAAGAGCTCAGCAATATTATCTGTTGTGTAGGTCATGAAAGGCTCCTTGCGTGTGGCCCGTCATATGTATGATTGGCTGGTTCAATCATACGCATCGGTTTCATTCTGGTTTGCTCTTCTCGTACGTGTGCGACCAATCCGGGCGTACGAGCAATCATAAACAGGCCGTTCATCATTTCCGGGTCAAATCCGAGGTCTGCCAGAACTGCGGCAATGGCACCGTCGACGTTGATTGGGAGCTGCTTCCCATCTTCTGCAAAAACCTTGGCTACGGCCTCGGCAGCTTCGACGTGTTTGCCACAAGCGCCCGCTACTTGGGCTAACTCAAGCAGTCTCTCTGTACGGGGATCTGCAGAGTGGATGCGATGCCCAAAACCGCTCATACGAATCCCTGAACGCTTCCATTGAGCGAGCATGAGTTTTGCTGCTGCGTGTACGTCTCCGCCGTCAGCTTGTTTGATGATTTCTCCGAGCTGTTTGGCGCAGTTTGTAATGGCACCGCCGTGATGCCGATTGATTGCCATGATTCCAGCAGCGACCGATGAGCTCAGTGAAGCGCCGGTTGAGGCAACGGTTCGTGCGGCAAGCGCGGATGGAGGCGTCGCGCCGTGATCGATGCTGGAAACAATAATGGCATCCATGAGCTTTCCAGTTGGTCCATCAGGCATTTCGCCGCGAAGAATGAGGTACACCATCTCCGCAAAGGAACAATTGCCCATTACATCGGCGATGTCATAGCCCCGAACCCGAACGCTATTGGGTGCAATGTCAGTAATTGCTGTCTTCCAGGGTATGTTCATGCGTTTGACCTATCTACAGAAAATATTTCTCGAGCCGCTTCTGGCAGATCACCAAAAGCGTCTACCACAATTGCGCCGGCCTGGGTGAGTGCCTGTACTTTGCCATCGTGGGTACCACGACCGCCTTCGATAATAGCGCCGGCGTGAGAAAAGCGGGTCCCTTCTCTGGCTGCTTTACCTCCGATGTACGCAATAACTGGCTTGGTAATTCTGCCTTCGTTCATCAGTTGTGCTAGCCGCTCTTCCTGGCTCCCGCCAATTTCGCCGAAGACGACGATGCCGTCGGTTTCGTCATCGCGTTGCATCCGAAGGGCTACGTCCGGAATGGGCATTCCAATCACGCTGTCGCCACCGACATGGCACAAAGTGCTTAGCCCAAAGCCAGCCTGCGCTAGGTAGTAGCCGCACGAACTTGTCATGCCACCCGATCGCGATATGACCCCAAGATTTGTTAAGTTGTCTGAAGGCGGGGTGAACCACTCGCGAGCAGAATCGGCATTTCCGCCAATCATTCCAAGGACAGCTTTTCCGGGGCTGATAATACCGAGCGTGTTTGGACCAATAAAATGAGCACCAGCGCGCTTCGCTTTGGCAGCAATGGCCATTGCATCCCACACGGGCACCCGATCGGGTACGAGAACGACGAGGCGCACCCCCGCATCGATGGCTTCGATGGCAGCATGTTTTACTAATCGAGCTGGAACAAAAACAACGGAAATGTCGACCTCGCCACCAGCAGCATCAACCACTTCTTTGACCGTATCGTGAACGAGGATGCCTTCGACTTCCTGTCCGCCCCTTCCCGGGGTGCATCCCCCCACGATGTTCGTGCCGAAGTTCTTCATGAGGCGGGTGCGAGCGCGACCTTCGCGGCCGGTAATTCCCTGCACCATCACGCGTTTATCGTTATCAATAATGACGGCCATTATTCGAGCCCTCTCACTGGCATGTCCAGAAACACTACCGGGTGTCCGTCGCGTAAACATTCAATTTCGCAGGCAATTAATTCACTGTCTTTGTCTCGAATATCCTCCGCGGGAGTTGGTTGTCCGTTGCCATTGGATTCGAGCAAACCGGACGAATGTCCAATAACAAGTTGAGCAATGTCGGGGCTTAGGTGATCGATCCAGAGCGTGCCGGTCTTTATTGGAAAACAGGAGGCATCTGAAGAGCCAACAAAATCCGGAACCGTTCTTCGCATCGAGTCGTTTGTTGTATCTGTGTGCTCGACGAGTTGTGCAAACAACGCCGCACAGCTCGCCGGGGTATCGTCTTTTTTGAATCCGCGAACAGGTGCGGGCAAATCCTTGCAGGCGTCCTGGAGGATGTCTACGGCGCGGTCTTCGCTATTCCCGCCAAGGCGTATGACTGCCGGAATCGCCATGTTCATTTCACAGAATGCCTTTGCCAACCCATACGCCGAGTGGTACTGTTCCTGAGAGGCGACGCCGCTTCCGCTGCCAAAATAGCCCTTCAGATGTGGCTGGGAAAGAATAACACGAGCTGCCTGATAAACTTTTGCAACCGATGGATTGCCACTGGTGTCCGTGAAATTAGAAAGCGTAAAACCTTCATTAGATACGGCGTCCATGGACATCATGGACCCGCCCCCGCCAGCCCCGTGGAAAGCGATTAGTCCATTCGACTCTTGGCAGCCTTCGGTCGGTAGTTGTGCAAAGTAGAACGTGCCACGGTGGTCCTCTTGTTCAATGGTGTACGCGACTCGTTCGAGTTCAGTTGGTGGATGGTCCAATTCTCGTGCAATATCGATGCCAAGATCATTATGCCGATAGACTGCATAATCATCGATGGTGATTCGGCAGTCCGCGGCAACAATCGATCCATCTGTGAGTCGCGCCAGAGGGTTTACCTCGAGTGAACGCGCTTCATGCTCTTTTGCCGCGCTCACTATGCTTATAATGGCTTCAGAAACCGACTCGTCACCTGTGACCTCCTGGAGGGCCTCTTTGGATATCTCGCCTTCAGCGGTGATCGGAATTCGGTCGATCGCATCGGCGCGGTCTTCAATGCCGCTCCCGCCTTTGCAGTCGAGCAGCAGCAAAGGCGCCCCATTTGCATCGTCAATGGTAATCGAAACAAAGAATTCATCTTCGATGTCCAGCAGCTGCTCCACGAGAACTTCATCTACCGGAAAGTTGCCGAAATGGAGCCCAAACATTTTTTCCGCAGCTTCTTGTGCCTCACGGGGAGAGTGCACAAGTGCAACTCCACCCAGTGCTTTACGGCCTGTGACCCATGCCTGAGCCTTGACGGCAACATTACCGTGGAATTGCTCGGCAATCTCAAAGACTTCTTCCGCCGTCCGTGCAACACCACCGCGAGGAATGGCGATGCCAGCGGCCGCTAGGAGCTGTTTCCCTTGGTATTCGTGCAAGCGAGCCATAGTGTTTAAAACCAGCCTTAGTTAATCGTTACGCCGACCTGGCGCCTTGTTATACATTATCCTGAGCCTATTTCGTTTTTTCGGGCACATTCTTGTATCGGCAATCTACATATATTGTTCATTTGGTGTTAATGCTAAGATCAGCACGCAACGGATTCCTTGGCAGTCATGAGTTCAAGCATACGTCCAACCGACTCCTCATCTTCCAAGTGCATCACCAAAGAACGGAGTTGATCGCATGCGTCGATGCCGATGACTGATTCGCCAAGGGCGTTGAACTTCACTGCAATTTCATCTTCGGTCATGGGATCACGGGGATCGCCCTTGGGGACGTCGACCCTCGCCGTATAGTTATTGCCGTCGGCGAGCGTAATGGTCACCTGGCTCGGCTGGAACTTGGGAAAGAGCGCTTCAAATTCATCGTTAGGGACGACCGAAATCTTGTCCATCACCGCATGAAGCGAAGTATCATCGATGCGCGATTGCTCAAACTGCAAAGGCGTTACCATGCCATCCACCAGGCCCACGGCGAGCGAATATGGCAGGCTATGGTCAGCGGTCTCTTTGCTCGTGGGCCGATATTTGGCGGGGTCACCGAGAATGTCGGCGGCACGGGCAATCACTTCCACCTTGATGGTCTCAATGTTCTCCGGGTCGAGGTCGTGCTCTTTGACGAGTTTCATCATCGCCGAAAGCGGTGCGTGGCTTAGCGCTTCAATCGGAAAGCTTTTCATGCCGCAGTCGATGATCTTGTAATGGCTGCCTGAAGATTGTGGCAGGTTGTCTGTAAGCATATTTAGATTGAACTTGCCGCCGAACTTTTCGAAGCAGTGCACGAGGCCTTCTTTGCCGTCGATGACATGTTCCGGACCACTGTAGCCCCGTGCAGCGAGGAGTGCCGCTTCGACGCCCATGCGCGTTGCGTTCGGGTCGACCGTGTTTTTCATGTTGGTGAGCTTGCCCGCAGTGACGGCGCCGAGGCACATTCGCGGTGAGGCGCTGATCCCGATGGCTTGCTGGATCTGCTCCGCCGAGAGGCCGAGAATTGCGCCTGCGGCAATCGGTGCCGCAATACACGTTATGGTTGCATGGTGCCAGCCATATTCTCGGACACCTGGATTTCCAAACTCTGCCAATCGCATTTCCATTTCGTACGCAATAACGGTACCCAGAATCAAATCTTTTCCCGTAAGCCCATTCATCTCGCAAATCGAAAGTGGGGCCGGAATGATGTCACTCGGATGCGATGGGTCCGCCTTCCAGTAGATGTCGTTGTAATCCATTGCACGAATAGAGAGTGCGTTGAGAAAAGCAGCGGTTACGGGATCTGTCTTGACGCCCGAACCAAACACAGTGCACGTTTGGGCGCCGCCCATTTGCCTGAAGTGATCGAGCGTGATTTCAACGTCATGTTGCTTAGAGCCGCCGAGAGCACAGCCAAGCGAATCATATAGAAATAGCTTGGCTGAGGCGATCGCCTCGGGGCTTAGTTTGTCGTAGGTAAGACCTGCAGCCCACGCTGCAAGGTCGTAGCTGACGAACGATCGGTTTGATTGATTGGTATCGTGTGACATGTGAGTTCCTTACGCAGTTGCACCTGCAGTTACTTTTCTTGCGACTTCCTCAGCGACATCGAGCGTAGAATCACCGTTCCCGCGTCCTTTGATGTCGTACGTACCAACTTTGCCTTCCGCGATAACGGACGCTACAGCCGCTTCAAGGTTTTCTGCCGCTTCATTCTCACCTAGCCAGTCAAACATCAGCTTGACGGTGAGGAGCATCGCTATTGGGTTCACGACATACTTGCCAGCATATTTCGGGGCAGAGCCATGAGTCGGTTCGAACACAGCATAGTTGTCCCCAATATTTGCTGCGGATGCAAAACCTAGCCCGCCAACCAGTCCAGCCGCTAGGTCTGATGCGATGTCGCCGAACATATTTTCAGCAACGAGAACATCATAATCCTGTGGGTTTTTGACGAGCCACATCATGATCGCATCAATGTTTGCTTCCCACGCTTCGATCCCGCCGTGATGTTTTGAGACATCGCGAAAAATGCGGGTCATCAATCCACCGGTCTCCCGAAGAACATTCGGTTTTTCCAGAAGAGTGACGGACCGTCGGCCGTGCGTCTCTGCATAATCAAACGCTTGTTTGCAGATCGACTCACAGCCACCGATAGACATAATGCGTGTGGATAGGGCTACGTTTTCAAGGCCGACGTTTTTCCATTTCTTCATTTTGGGGTTTGCACACAGGGCATCGTAGACATTTTCAGGGAGCGGAAAGAATTCAACGCCTCCATACATGCCTTCTGTATTTTCGCGGAAAACCACGAGGTCGATGTCATCACGATAGTTCAGCGGGTTCCCAGGGTATGCTTTGCACGGCCGGAGGTTCGTGTGCAAATTGAAAAGCTGTCGCAGCTTGACGATGGGACTAAAGTACACAAGCCCCTTGTCTTTCAGTTCCGGCGCAAGCTCTTCATGCGCCGCATCTCGCGGCTTACTGGTGATCGCACCAAAGAGTGCACAGTCTGTGTCATTTAGGATATCGATCGTTCTCTGAGGGAGCGGTTCGCCCTCGGTGCACCAGAACTCCCAGCCGATGTCAGCCGGAATATATTCAGCGTCAAAGTGCATCGCGTCGAGAACAATCCTCGCAGCGTCCATCACATCATTTCCTACGCCGTCACCCGGCAGCCATGCAATTCTATATTTTGACATCTTTTGTGACTCCTATATAAACCAAATTTGTGATTGTTCCGCATCAGTCGGCGGCGATACAGTTCATTGAAATTAATGGGTGACACAACTGGTATGGGCTAAACTCATGGCAACAACAGCCTCCGCACCGCCCGCAACAATGACCTCCTGCGGGACGGGGCCAAGTGGAGAAAATGTAAATTCGTCCTCGCCGGTTTTGATGACGGCATTCGTAAAATCAATGGTAAGTTTCTCGTCGGCAATTGTCGGTGACGCGTGGCCAAGTGATGCTCGGAGGTAATCAACAAGCGCTGGGCATTCGATCACCAACAAACCGTTGTTAATTGCATTGCGTTTGTACGTCTCGTTGAAACTCGCAGCGATGACGCAGGGTATGCCGCGAACCTTTAGGCAGGTAGCTGCCTGCTCCCGAGATGAGCCTGTACCAAAGTTTTTGCCAGAGACTACAATGTCTCCCTTCTTGGAGATGTCCTTAAACAGAGGGTCGTAATTGTCCATTGCAGCATCCCCCATCGCCTCTTCAGTGAGATCATCCCTGTATGTCATGGCTCCACTGTAAATGCCGTCCGTATTCATGTTGTCCATCGGGAGCCATATAATGCGACCGGTAAGGATCGTTGGAAATCCAGAAATGATATCGACCCCGCAAGATGAACGATGCTGTTCGCGCCTGGCGATTGTTTTGCCGCATGGTTCAATCTTGTCATATTGTATGGGCGATGAAATGTAGCCGTTGATTGCGGAGGCAGCGACGATGGCAGGACTAGCCAGGTACGCCTTTGCATTGCGGCTTCCCATCCTCCCCTTAAAATTTCGGTTAGTTGCGCTAATGCCGACTTCGCCATCATTGAGTGTGCCTTCGCCCAGCCCAATACAGGTTCCGCATCCTGGCGGCAGGAAAGTTGCCCCCGCTGATTCTAGTTTCTGCCAGACGCCAAGCTCTTCGGCCTGTTGTTGGATGGATTTCGATGCGGCAGCAACATAAAACTCAACCCCATTTGCAATATGCTTGCCGTCAACAACCTCGCTTGCGACAACGAGATCTTCAATGCGAGCGTTGGTGCATGAGAGCAAATACGCCTTATTGATCCGCAATTGTTCTTGTTCAATTTCCGGTATTGCTCGCATCACCTTCACGTGATCGGGCCCAGACACATGCGGAATCACGGTCGAAAGATCAATCTCTAGCTCAATATGGAACACCGCATCAACATCGGATGCCTGCTTATCGTTCCACCACGCCTGTACATCATCGGCCGAATACCCGGACATACCTCGTGCCTGCAGCCATGCTGCGCGGTCCAATAGCCAATCCCGCAATATCTCATCGAATGGAAATACGCCAGAAAGGGCGCCCCACTCGGTGGTCATATTTGCGATCGTCATGCGATCTTCCATGGATAATGCTGCAACTCCATCCCCATAGAACTCAACAGCGTGGTTAAGCACTTCATCGTTATTGAATAATCCACAAAGAGCAATGATGACATCTTTGCCGACGACGCCCGGGCCGGGTTTCCCACGCAGGACGACGCGTGCCTGTTTTGGAACTTGCCACCAGGTTTCACCAATGGCCCAAATCGATGCCGCATCGGTGCGTACCACGGGCGTGCCGAGTGCTGAGAGCGCGCCATACATATTCGAGTGACTGTCACTTCCCACGATGATGCTTCCCGGGGTAACGTAACCCCGTTCGATCATTATCTGATGGCTGATGCCGGTACCAGCGGGATAGAAATCAACATTCTGCTCAGTCGCAAATGATTCGATCCGGGTATATTTATCTAAATTTGATTCACTTTTGTTTTGAATATCGTGGTCGATGATAAACACGGGTTGCGCCGGGTCATGAATCTTCTCGGCGCCAATAGCTTTAAACTTCGCCATTACGGCGGAGGTGTTATCGTGGGTCATGATGTGCTTTGGCCGAATTCGGATGAATTCACCTGCCGCACCACCAGCGAGTTTTTCGATCAGTGTTGGCATCTGTGAATCCTTATATAAAACGCCGTATTTCTCGCAAATTTACCCTGCGGGTGTATTCCATTCTCAGCGTGGGTGATCGTCCGGGCGTATCGCTGCGGTACACGAGCCTGTCTGCTGTGTTTTGGTCCCCAACGCTTATTCCTACGTAGCAATCGAAAAAGAGGTTTTGTCCATTTCTTGTGTATTTTTCGCGAAATGGTCCGATCGTGTACGTGGGGTATTCCGTTTCGGTGGACCTACGTTAGGCTTTCTCTATTGATTTAGTCATTTGCCCCGGGGTGAGTGCCTATTAAACAGATTAGATTGCCGATATATGATGTTTGTGGAATTCCGATCTGGCTGGTTCGTAAAGGGTTACGCAAAATGAGTAATCTCGATCACAAGCCAGAACGTACGCTTACTGTCTTTGCGCTGGTGATGATCACCACCGGCATTATTACCAGCATCCATGGTGCTCCATCGATGGCCTATTACGGGTTTTCGCTGGTCTTCATCTATCTGGTGGTTGCCTTGGTTTTTCTTCTTCCTTCCGCGCTGATCTCTGCGGAATTGGCAACGGGTTGGCCGGAGGATGGTGGAGTCTATGTCTGGGTCAAGGAGGCCTTTGGTGAACGGTTAGCCTTTGTCGCTGTTTGGCAGCAGTGGATTGAAAATGTGATTTGGTTTCCGTCAATTCTTACGGTGACCGTGGTTTCTGCGTGCTATGGTTTTGCCCCGGAGGTAGCGGATAATAAAGTTTTCATTTTTGTTGCTGTAAATGGCGTCTTTTGGTCGTTGACGTTGAGCAATCTGCTTGGAATGCGGACGAGCGGTATGGTCGCAAGTGTCTGTACGATTTTCGGAAGGATTCTCCCTATTCTCTTTATGTTCGGCATGGCCCTCCTTTTTTTATCTAAAGGCAATCTATCGAACGCAGCGTTCACGTGGGATAATTTTATCCCCGATTTGGGTGATACTGGTAAACTCTCCTTTATCGTGGGAGCGTTTCTCACCTTTGCCGGGATTGAGGCCTCAGCCTCCAATGCTGCCTCGGCCAAGAACCCTCGTCGCAATTATCCAATCGCCATCATTACTTCAGCTGCCATTGCCCTGGTCCTGGTGACGCTGATTGCCCTTTCAATCGCGATTGTGCTTCCAGCAGATCAAATCAAACTCGACGCTGGCATTATGCAGGCGATTCATACCATGCTTGAACAGCAGGGGATGATCTGGTTGTTTCCTGTTGCCGGCCTGGTTATCGCCCTTGGGATGCTGG
>Ga0315338_1003030_pt1 | contig 15361 bp, 18 predicted proteins | sample ASW8metaG_FD_204518 | JGI IMG/M metagenome (GOLD analysis project Ga0315338, IMG submission 204518) | Ammonia-oxidizing marine archaeal communities from Monterey Bay, California, United States - ASW #8 | ecosystem: Environmental > Aquatic > Marine > Coastal | place: USA: California | collected... | reverse complement strand
CGCATATCGGCAAGGAATTCCACCGGCTGCGGATGGGCATCGGACATCCGGGCGACAAGGACCGCGTGCATGGCCATGTGTTGAGCGATTTTTCCAAGCCCGAGCTGGCGATGTTCGAGAAGATCGTCGATGCGGTCGCGGAATTCGGCGATGCGTTGGGCGATCGCGAATTCGACGCCTTCATGACCAAGGTGTCATTGATCCTGAAACCCTCGAGACCGAAGCCGGAGAAAAAGCCGGCCGCGGATAATTCTCCGGAGACATAGAAATTCATGGGATTCAATTGTGGCATTGTCGGCTTGCCAAATGTCGGCAAGTCGACCCTGTTCAACGCGCTGACGGATACGGCGGCGGCCGAGGCGGCGAACTATCCGTTCTGCACGATCGAGCCGAATGTCGGCCGCGTCGCCGTACCGGACGCACGGCTGCACAATATTTATTCGATCACGGGCTCGGAAACGGAAATCCCGACCTACCTCGAATTCGTCGATATCGCGGGTCTCGTTCGCGGCGCGTCGCAGGGCGAGGGGCTCGGCAATCAGTTTCTGGGGCACATCCGCAGCGTCGCGGCCATCATCCATGTCTTGCGCTGTTTCGAGAGCGGCAACGTGACACATGTCGAGGAATCCGTCGACCCGATCCGCGACGCGGAGACGGTCGAAACGGAGCTTATGCTGGCCGATCTGGAAAGCCTGGAGCGCCGCATCGACCCACTCGAAAAACGCGCAACGTCGGGCGATAAGGAAGCGAAGCTGAGCCTGCCCGTAATGCGGCGCACGCTTGAAGCGTTGCGCGACGGCAAGCCCGCCCGCACAGTCGAGCGCACGATCGATGAAGAACCGCTCTTCCGCTCGCTGCATTTGATCACGGCGAAACCGGTGCTCTATGTGTGCAATGTCGACGAGGACAGCGCGGCTACAGGCAACGCTTTGTCCAACCGCGTTGCGGCGATGGCTGGGGAGACAGGACAAGGCTGCGTGCTGATCTCCGCCGCGATCGAGGCGGAAGTGGCCGAACTCGAAACCGCGGAAGAGAAGGCCGAATACCTGGAATCGCTCGGCCTGTCGGAAACCGGCCTGGCGCGCGTCATCCGTGCCGGCTACGCCCTGCTCGACCTTGTGACCTTCTTCACGACGGGGCCGAATGAAAGCCGCGCCTGGACCGTGCCGCGCGGCTTCAAGGCGCCGGATGCGGCCGGGACGATCCATACCGATTTCAAGAAAGGCTTTATCCGGGCCGAGACCATCGCCTACGATGATTTCGTATCCTGCGAGGGCGAGCAGGGCGCCAAGGATGCCGGGCGGATGCGTCTGGAAGGCAAGGAGTACATCGCAAAGGACGGCGACATCATGCTGTTCCGGTTCAACGTTTAAAAACGGCACAACAGGGAGAAAATCATGGGCGAGACCATCAAACTGACCGCGAGCGACGGACACAGTTTCGACGCCTACCGCGCCGCACCGGCGGGCACGCCGAAAGGCGGAGTCGTTGTCATTCAGGAAATTTTCGGCGTCAACTCGCATATCCGCGAAGTGGCCGACAGCTATGCGGCGGACGGCTATCTGGCCATCGCACCGTCGGTGTTCGACCGGCAGGAGACGAATGTGGAGCTCGGCTACGACGGTGACAGCATGACCGCCGGGCGGACCCTGAAGGATAATGCCAGCTACGAAGCCGCCGTGCTCGATTTGACCGCGGCCGTCGAGGCGATGAGCGGCGCCGGCAAGGTCGGGACCGTGGGCTATTGCTGGGGCGGGACCCTGTCATATTTGTGCAGCACGCGCGTGCCTGGCGTGTCCGGGTCGGTGGTTTATTACGGCGGTCAAATCGTCCCGTTCAACGACGAAGCGCTGCAGACACCCTGCCAGATGCATTTCGGCGAACGCGACGCCGGCATACCGCTCAGCGATGTCGATGCAATCAAGGCGGCGCATCCGGAAGCCGACGTGCACGTTTATCCGGCCGATCACGGCTTCAATTGCGATCAGCGCGGCAGTTACGACAAGCCGTCCTGCGACCTTGCCCGAGAGCGCACCGACGCGTTCTTCGCGGCCAACCTGGGTTAGTGCAATGATCACCACCAGCGCGAAACAGCTCGTCGACGAGGCAAACGCTGAAATCGAAACCCTGTCCGCCGAGGACGCGTTGGCCCTGCAGGGCAACGAAAACATCGTCCTGATCGATATCCGCGATGTGCGCGAACTGAAGCGCGAAGGCCGCGTTCCGGGCGCAAAGCATATGCCGCGCGGTATGCTGGAGTTCTGGGTCGACCCGGAAAGCCCCTACTACCGGGAGATATTCGGCTCCGGCAAGAAGTTCGTATTCTTCTGCGCCGGCGGCCTGCGCTCGGCCTTGGCAACACAGCAATTGCAGCGCATGGGGTTGAAACCGGTCGCCCACATCGCCGGCGGCTTCGGCGCCTGGCGCGACGCCGGCGGCCCGGTCGACAAGGATGAGGGGTAGTGCGGGCGCCTAATTCCACCACCCGATCAGCCTTTACGGAAAACGGTCACGAGCCACGGCTGCTGGTGGCGCGGGAGGCCCGGCGGGCGGAAGTAGCATTGCACCTCGATAAAACCGGCCGCGGTGACATAACCGCGCCAGGTGTCGAGATCGAAGAAACAGCTATAGCGGTCGCCGTTTAAACCTTCATCGTTGTCACCCCTCGGGTTCGAGCAGAACAGGACGCCCCGGGGCTTCAAAGATTTGCCGAGTTCCGCCAGCACGCGCGGCAGCTCTTGGCTCGGCACGTGGAACAGCGATGCATTTGCGAACACGCCGTCGAAACGGCTCTCGGGCAATGCCATCGCAAGAAAATTCTGGTGCAGTACGTCGCAACCGGAATGGCGTCGCGCCATGGCGACGAACGCACTCGACCCATCCAGGCCCGTGACGTCGTGGCCGAGCGAGCGAAAGTAACGCAGGTCTCTTCCGGGTCCGCAGCCCAGGTCGAGGATGGCATAGGGCGGCTCGCCCTCGATCGCTTCCAGGAGAGCCTCATAATTCTGGCTCACATCGTGATCGCGCGTGCCGTGCCAGAAACCTTCTGCCGACCGGTCATAATGACCTATAGTTTTATCCGAAACGCGCCGCAAAGATTCGTTATCGAGCGCTTTTGGTCGCTTCTCAGGATTATCGTTTGGCTTCACCGTATGCCCCGGTCTTCTTCCGAACGGTAACGTTTGGCGCCGGGGCTGCTGAGGAATTTCTCCACGGTTGCGGCGGTCCACTGCCGGCCCTTGCGGGTGGTGACACCCTTAGTGTTGAAATGATCGGCAATTGCTTGCGGCGCGGTCATGCCCGCCGCCTCGGCAGATTCTACTTCAACGACGAGGCGGCACACGAACGCCTCGATTTCTTGTCGCCGCGATGTCATACCAAACCATACACGAGCCGTACGGAAATGCCCCGCCAATCGCACTGGACCCACGTTGCTCACAGAGGGTCGCGTGATACAGTGCGCTCAAAATTTCTGTAGTTTGAACTGCGGACCAATAGCGTCAAAAAGGGACGCTGCGCAATTCAGCAAGGCATAGGAGGATGCACCGGTGGCTGACGAACAAGGAAATGATCTGGAGACGGACAGCACCGCTATTGCGAACGAGCTCATAGAATTCGCAAACGACAAGCTTGAGACCGGTGCCGATGCGGTGGTTATCGCGGCGGCGATGCGGCATGCCGCGGGAAACTTCACGGCGTTTGCCTATAGCGCGATAGAAGACCACCTCGACACCGAAGGCATTTTGGAGGAATTCGGCCAATTTCTTCAATATTATGACGGTCATCATCGCCGCGGTACGCGCCCGATGACGCCTTTGGAGCAGCTTGTGAAGCAAGTCGAGGATGAATAGCCGGCAATGGCGCGGCAGCTGGATGAAGAAGGACAAAGTTTAGGGATCTGGCGCGGCCGATTCCGGGATTGACCAATATCCCGCGCCGTTGCGCTACCGGGCTCGAGTCTGCGTTGGTTCGAAGCCTGCGCGGTCCCGCTCAGTCGCCCAGCACCCGCCCCGCCACCGCATCGAGTCGTGCCATCACCACCGAATCGCGGGCTTCGGGCGCCGTGATCAGCGCCGCGTCGAGCGCGGTATGGCAGCCGGCGTGACAACTTTCCGCGCGGTCCGACAGGGTCGGCGCCAGGGCTTTCACCAGCGCACGGCCCTTGTCCGCGTTGGCCATCAGAACCCGGATAACGGTGTCGACGGTGACATCGTCATGGTCCTCGTGCCAGCAATCGTAATCGGTGACCATGGCGACGGTCGCGTAACAGATTTCCGCCTCGCGGGCCAATTTTGCTTCCGGCATGTTTGTCATGCCGATCACATCGCAGCCCCACTGCCGGTACAGGTTCGATTCGGCGCGGGTCGAGAATTGCGGGCCTTCCATGACCAGATAGGTGCCACCGCGTTTGACCGGAATATCGGCCACGGCAGCCGCGCTTTCGATCGCATCGCCGAGCCGGCGGCAGACCGGGTCGGCCATTGAGACGTGGGCCACGCAGCCTTCGCCGAAAAAGGACTTCTCGCGCGCGAAACTGCGGTCGATGAACTGGTCGACGATCACGAAATCGCCTGGCGCCAGATCCTCGCGCAACGACCCGACCGCCGACAGGGAGAGGATTTCGGTGACGCCGAGTCGTTTCATCGCATCGATGTTGGCGCGATAGTTAAGCGACGTGGGCGACTGTTTGTGCCCTTTGCCATGCCGCGGCAGGAACACGATCTTCTGGCCTGCCAGTTCCCCGATAATGAAATCGTCGGACGGGCTTCCAAACGGCGTATCGACCGTTTCCTGATGCACGTCTTTCAGGCCATCGATTTCGTAAAGACCGCTGCCGCCGATAACGCCCATAACGGGCGGGCATCCTGGCTGGCTCATTCTCGGTCCCCTAATTTCAGCCGATCAAAGATCGAAATCGACCATGACCGGCACGTGGTCGGACGGCTTCTCGCCGCCACGCGCTTCGCGCAGGATGGTCGCGCCTTTGAGCGTTTTCTTCAGCGGTGGGGTGACCCAGACATGGTCGAGCCGCCGGCCGCGGTTGGAAACATCCCAATCGCGCGCGCGGTAGCTCCACCAGCTGAAGAGCTGCTCAGATTCTGGAACGAAATGGCGCACCGCATCGACCCAGCCGAGCGTGCCCTGGACGTTGCCGAGTTTCTCGACCTCGATCGGCGTGTGCGAGACGACCTTCAGCAGCTGCTTGTGCGACCAGACGTCGGTTTCCAGCGGGGCGATATTCAGGTCGCCGACCAGGACCATCTTCTTGCGCGCGGTCCGGTTGGCGGGAAACCATTCGGTCATCTCGTCGAGGAAATCGAGCTTGTGGCCGAACTTCTCGTTCTTCTCGCGATCCGGCTCATCGCCGCCGGCGGGAATGTAAAAATTGTGCAGCTCGATACCGCCCGGCAGGGTCGCGGCGATATGCCGGCAGTCCGTCTTTCCGCACCATTCCTGGCGTTGGATATTCTTCAAGGGGAGGCGTGAGAGGATTGCGACGCCGTTATAGCCCTTCATGCCGCTAAACGCGACGTGCGGGTAGCCCATCTCCTGCACCGCCTCGAGTGGGAACAAATCGTCGACGACCTTGGTCTCCTGCAGGCAGATGACGTCCGGGTCGCTGGTTTTGGCGAGGTCGGCGACGCGGTTGATACGCAGCCGAACCGAGTTGATATTCCATGTCGCGATGCGCACCGAATTTTCCTCCCGAAAAAAACGTTTGATTAAGTCAGCGTGACCTGTAGATCGTCCAGCCCGTCGACATGGCCGACCAGCACGTCGCCGCGTTCGATCGCCGCGACGCCCTCCGGTGTTCCGGTGAAGATCAAGTCACCGGGTTTCAACTCGATCAGGCCGGACAGATAGTTGATCGTCTCCGGCACGTTCCAGATCATGTCGGCCAAGTCGCCGGTCTGCCGCATATCGCCGTTGACTGTCAGGCTTATCGTACCCGTTTCGAGGATACCGACCTCGGAGACAGGCCGGATCGCCGTCATCGGCGCGGCATTGTCGAAGCCCTTCGACAGGTCCCACGGACGCCCCATGTCCTTCGCCACGCCCTGCATGTCGCGGCGGGTGAGGTCGAGGCCGACCCCGTAGCCGAAGATACAATCGTTGGCCTCGCCGGCGGGGATGTTCCAGCCACCGGCGCCCAGCGCGACCACCAGCTCTATCTCCGGATGCAGGTTTTTCGTCGCGACTGGATAGGCGACGTCGCCGCCGTTCGGCACGATTGAGTCGGCCGGTTTGGCGAAGAAGAAGGGCGGTTCGCGGTCGGGGTCGTGTCCCATTTCGCGGGCATGGGCCGCGTAGTTCCGCCCGACGCAATAGATGCGGCGGACCGGAAACGACGCGTCTGCGCCGACGACTGGCAAGGCCGGCTGCTCCCAAAGCGGAATAGCATAGGCGCTCATGCAAGGTCTCCTCAAGCGGGCTGAACAGGATGCACTATAGGCACCGGCGATGCGGTGAAAAACGTCAAATTAACGTGACTTTGGAACTGGCCGGTCAGGCGGCGCGAAAGTCGCGGGCGCCGCTGCTGCGGGCGGCGCAATAGTCGCGGCAGGCGTCGCCGAAGGCCCGGAACATGGCGTCGGACAGCGGCCATTTCAGCGGTTCGCGCCCTTCCGGATGCCATTGCACGCCGAGCACGAAACCCCGCGCCTTGGGCATACTCACGGCCTCGATCACACCGTCGTCGCTGACCGCTTCGACGAACAAGCAGTCCGCCGGCGCGTCGATCGCCTGAGCGTGCAGTGAGTTCACCGTCTCCTCGCTCTTGCCGCCGGTCAACTGCTCCAGCATCCCGCCGGGCGAGATAAAGATCGGATGGCGGGCGAGTTGACGTTCGCCGGCCGGCAAGGTCCGGTCCATGCGATGCTCGTTCTTGCCGGGCAATTCATGCACGAGCTGGTGCAGGGTGCCGCCCAGCGCAACGTTCAATTCCTGTATGCCGAGGCAGACCGCGAACACCGGCACACCGGCTTCGATCGCCTTTCGGATCATTGGCTGGACGGTCGCATCGCGCTTCGGATCGTGCAGGGTGCCCTTCCGGCTCGGCCGCCCGCCATAGTGATGCGGTTCGACGTTCGGTGCGCCGCCAGTCAGGAACAATCCGTCGAGGCGTTCGACCAAGCTGTCGAAGCAATGCTCCTCGCCTAGCGCGGGAATCAGAACCGGCGCGCAGTCCGAGACGCCGCGGACGGCCTCGGGATAGTTGCCGCCGACGCGGTGCATGCCGCGTTCGTCTTCCCTAGCATAGCTGGTGGGAATTCCGACGAGAGGTAAACAAGCGTTACTAACCATAGCGTTAGGAAATATCACGTCGGTGGGGCGGTCGGCAAGGTTTGCAGCCAAATTAGCAGTTCCTGTCGAGGATATTGTGATTTGCTAAACGGGACGATGACAGACTAGCAGTAGGGCACTGCGAAACCGTTCGCAGGCCTGGACCAGCGTCGTCGGGCTGCGTTTCGGGAGATATGGTGGACCGCAAGGCGGCTGAAAACCCAAACTCTCACGATAGGGTACGTTGCCGCCGCCGTGACGTTATGGGACGACTACCCCTTTTTATCGGGTACGTTGTCCGTAACGGTGTGCCGCGCCGCGCCCGCCGTATCACCCAAGTTTTCTTCCCGGTTGATCTGCCCTTTACCGGAATCGGCGGTATTTTTCGCGTCCTGCAGCGCTTCTTTCGCGTTATCCGACTCGGATTTAACGTTCTTTGGATCGAATGGTTTCGGATCAGGTCTTGCCATCGTTACTATCCCCGTCTCTAACAGCCACAAATAGAATTTCAATATGGCGAGCGATGCTCTCCGATTAACGTTTTACAATGGGTTTAGTGTGGTCCAAAGCTTTTTGCGAGGCAAGTCGTTTCCCTGTTGAAAGGTCCACGGATCGTCTTCAGACGCTTAATTCCGGCGGCACGCGATTTCCCCATGCGCCATGTCCGGTGCTCTTATTTGCCGCCATACGCCGCGTGAGGTTTATACCCCTGCCAGGCGAACCAGTAGGCGATGTGGCCCGGCAGGCGCTTGAGTGTACGGCCATCGGGACCGACCAATGCTTTCTCGGTCACCTTCCAGGCCTTATCGCCGGCTTGAACTGTCTCTTGCCCGTCTGCCGCCGCGGAGAACGACAAGTCCTCCGCCTCATATGCCCGGACCGACCGGCTTGCGGCGTCGCCGATCAAAACAACCGGCTTCTCGCCGATGCGGTCGTTGATCACCTTGAAACCGTCGAATGCGGTCAGGGGCCAGGCCTTCTCGGTCCACTTGCCGTCCGCGGCAAGCACCCGCACGGCGTAGACATAGTCTTTCGGCGCCAGTCGCTTGTCTTTTACCAGGGCCGGGAACATCAGGTCTGGGCTGTTGAAATACGCGCTGTAGGGGCGACCCGGCCGGTAATCGCGGTAATACCCGGTTTGTTCGAACAGTACCTTGCTGTCCGGGTTTGCCTTGTACCACTTGTCCCAACGCGTGATGACGACAGGCAAAATCTTCAGCTCGATGCCGGAGCCGGTCAGCGGGCCGACGACCGGGCGGCCGGTGAACTGGTTCCACAGGGAGTTGGTCTGCTGGTCGTACATCAGCTTGTTTGAGCGGTAGAGGAAGCCGGAGGAGCCGAAGACGAAAGGTTTGTCGCGGCCTTTCACAGTGGTCTCGTACAGGATGCCGGAGCCGCACAATGTGCAGTAGGCGAGCGAGACCGGTTTGCCGCCGATCACGTCGTTGAACATCTCGTGCCAGTCGAGGAAGCGCAGCGGGTAGGCGCGCGTGTCGCCGTTGATCGAGACGCCGAATACCAGCTCGTCCGGCATCAGGTATTTGGCCTCCTCCGGGTCGACAAGCTTCGGGTTGGTCAGGGCCGGGATGCCGTCCTTGACCACGCCGCCCCAGGTAATTTCCTCAAGCCGGATCTCATGCTTGATGCCGCGTTGCAGGAACAGGCGGAAATTCTCGTCGATCTTCGCCATGCGGTCGGCGATGAACCCGTCATGCCCCTCGAACGGCCTAATTTCAGGATGCGCCTCCTGCCATATCATCCAGTCTTCCCATTTCGGGCCAGGGTCGGCACCGGTCAGTTTCTTCAGCGTGTCCGCGACGGCGGCCGTGTCGTAGCTGTAGCGCAGGAAGCGAATGAGCCCGGCAACCATGTCTGTATTGCCGCGTTCCTCGATTCGCCGCAGAGCGGTGCCGCGCAGCGACGAATTCTGAGTAAACACCGAGCGCATGAGAACTTCGGCGTCAGAAGCCGGGACGTCGACTTTTCGCTGGGCGAGCGTGGGGTCGATCGCGGCCAGGGCGAAGACGCAAAACGAGAAGAACCAGACAGGACGCGGCATCGGTATTGTCCGTTCGTGGTGGAAGAAAACTACCCAAGTAAGGTGGGCTTGCAACGCTGGTGGATAAAGTCACACCTGATCACGAAGCTGCCACTCGAATTCAAGCCGTATGCGGTGGGTGTCTTGTAGTCTCTCGACGAGTGACGGAATTCTTTACGTTTTGAGATTCACACTAGGCGAACTGTAACGCACTGTTAACGCGTGGATAATTTCGACGGTTGCCGGTTTTCGAGAAACTGGACGTCAAAATATGTCGGAATTCTTTACAATTCGCGGCTCCGTCGAATTTTGAAAAATTTGTAACACATTGAAAGATATAATTAATTATAAATGGCCCGGATATTGCTTAAATTGTCATTAGGAGCAGAGGTTTTCGTTGGCGGAACAATAAACGAAAGCTGATGTTATGACCTTAAAGAGAAATTTAATGAGATTGTTCGCGCGCGCCTCGTTGGCGTTGGGCGTGATTATCGCTGGTGTTGCCGTTGACGGCAGGCACGCCAGTGCCGTCTCCTTGCTCGCAGGCATGGGGGGGCCGGCCGGATTCGGCATCCTTTCCCAGGGCCGCAACGATGACGGCTTTTCGAGCGAATTGAACATGCCGTTCACCATCGATTTCTTCGGTACCAACTTCAATACGTTCTTCATCAATAACAACGGCAACATCACATTCGGTGGCGGCGTGTCCAATTTCACGCCGATACCGTTCCCTAATGCGCCACGGCCGATGGTCGCGCCGTACTGGGGCGATGTCGATACCCGTTGCGGAACCTGCGGCGAGGTTTATGTCGGTGGCGGAACCGATATTAACGGCAACGATTTTGTCGCCGCCACGTGGGACAATGTCGGTTTCTTCAGCTCGAACTCGAGCCGCACGAATTCTTTCCAGGCCATTCTGCGCGAGAGGCCGGATACGGGGCCGGGCAATTTCGATATCGATTTCCGATACGAGCGCCTGGAGTGGACCACGGGGAACGCCAGCGGCGGTTCAGGTGGGCTCGGCGGGACGGAGGCCCAGGCGGGTTTCGATGCCGGCAACGGCCCCGCCAGCCCCCCCAGCGACTTCTTTACCCTGCCGGGTTCGCAGACGCCGCAGGTTCTTGACCTGCAGAACACGAGCAACGTATCCGCTGCGACTCCCGGCCTTTGGACGTTTGCGATCCGCAACGGCGCCCTTCCTGACGGATCGACGCCCAGCAACCCGCTGTTGCCAGTTGTTAATATCGACGGGGAATTCGACTTCGATTTCAACGTTCAGCTGGGTCAGCAGGTCTTTATCGATCCGGTGATCGCGGTCGGCTACGACTATGTCGTCAATTCGGGTCCGAATTTCGCGTCGGTTCTGGTGCCGGCTGCCTTGGCCAACGGCGATGCCGACTTCACGCTCGATCTGGGGGCCTCCGGTCTCTTCGCGTTGACCGCCGGTGCAGTGTTCGATCTTACGTTGATCGACCCGTTGGGCTTCTCCGCGTTTTCAATTCTGGACATCTCCGTTGCGGAAGCACTCGATCCAAGCGATCCTCTGGCCTTTATCACGGGATTGACGTTCGTTGGTTCCGGTCAAGTTAGCATGACCCAATCGCCGATCACCGTAAATACGGGCGGCGGTCAAGGCGTTCCGGAACCGTCGAGCGGCTTGCTGCTTCTCGCGGGTCTCGGGCTGGTTTTCACGCTCCGGCGGCGCCGGGCCACGACTACTCCGGTTTAGTGTGATGATTCTGAAGTTCGTCGCATTGAATGCGACGAACTTTAGGATCTGAATCACACTAGATTCAAATAGTTGGTGTGCTGATTCACGTGAAATTCAATCCCTTGAATTTCACGATCAGGACACTAAGCCGCGATACTTCTACCGACGGCCAGGGCGCGCGAACATCGGTTTAAAGTATGTTCCGTGTCTTGGCTGGCGGTCGACCGGCGAAAGGGCACCAATGCTGATACGATTTTTACGACTTCCCCTGACGGGGTTGATGTCCGCCGGAGCGTTGCTTTGGTTGGGAGCCGATATCACTCAGGCGGCTTCGGTCGTGCACGGTGCCTGGAGCGTCGATTGCAAATACCATTCGGATACAAACAAGACATCGTGTGTCGCAAGTCAAAAGGTAGCGACCGACCCACTAGGGAAAAAGGTCGTACTCGGCGTCATTGTCGAGCCGGTAGAGGACGCCGCCAGATCGCGGATTATGTTCCGCATGTCGAAAAAGGCCTATAAGCCGGCCGGGATCGGCATCAAGATCGACGACCGGCCACCGTCCCGATTGAAAATCAATGCGTGCGACGAAAATATCTGCGAGGCGCGCGGCTGGCTGACCGAAGAGCTGTTGGGTCAAATGCGCGGCGGACGCCTGATGCGCTTCGCGTTCTTCGTCGACCCAACAAATCAGATCACCTATCCGGTGTCGCTCAACGGGTTCGACTCCGCCTTCAAAGTGCTCCGACGTACCGATTAGACTGCGGTCAGCTGAGGCTGCCCGGATAGTCCGTCCAGACGCTGGGCTCCAGCTTCAGTGCCGTTTTCTGCGGATAGGTTTTCTGCCAGTAACGCGCGGCTTCGCCCGCAGTCGGATTCCAGATGCCGGGACGATCACCGATGCGGACGTAGAAATCCTCAAGCAGTTTCAAACGATTGCACCAGCCCACGGCATAGGGATGCAGGGTCATGTTGAAATAGCGGCCGCGCCGATACTGCGCGTCGAACTCTGCATTCCAGTTCGCGAGTAAGGTGTCAGCATGCTCCAGTCCGGTGCCCTTCTTGGGGAACATCAAGAAGAACTGGTCGTCGAAATGGTAGAAATAGGGCAGGGTCAGGATCGCGCGCTTGGCATCGAAGTCGGTCACCCAGTAATGCGGGATGTCGTCCGATAACCCGTTGCCCATATAGCCGTAGCCTGCCTCGATCAAAAGATCGTGCGTGTTGGGACTGACTGTGCCGACGGCGAACGGGTCGTTCGGGCGCGGTAGGGAGAACCAACCCTCCGGCCGTTGCCCGGTGAGATTCTCCAGGATTTCTGTCGTCATGGCGAGCCTCGCCGCTTCCTCGTCGCGGTCAAGCGTGCTGACATCTTCATGCTTCAGGCCTTGGGCGGCGATCTCGTGCCCGTCGTCGCGTAGCGCCAGGATCGCGTCCGGCATGATCCGGGCCATCGCCGCGGGCACCGTGACCGTCGCCTTGATGCCGTACCGGTTCAGGACATCGCGCACCTGGTCCAGGCCCTCGTTCATGCCGAAGGTGGCGGGTGAGTGGCGCAGATCGGCCGCCGTCAGCCCTTGCGGCCCGCTGGCCAGACTGAGGTCGAGCATTACGGTCATGCAGACCCGCTTACCGTCGGGCCAGCGAATTTCGTTGTCGAACAGCGATTTCTCGTCGGAGATGGTGTAGCCGTCTTTCCAAGGCATGGCTCAGCCTCCCTTCGTCGGAAAGGCTTCGAGGCAGTAACGCGCGACGTCCTCGCAGCTTGGGAACCAGACCCCCGGCAGCGTCTTCATCCGCGCGATCAGCCGGTCGAGCATCTCGATGCGCATGGCCCGGCCGGACACGAAGGGGTGCAGACAGATGTTGAGGTAGCCACCCTGCCGGTATTGCTGCTCGAACGCGGCCCACCACAAATCGAACACCCGGTTCGGATCGGTGATGCGCTGCGCCGCATTTTCGCTGCTCAACCAGGCGAAGCTGAAGAACATGGCGTCGTCGATGGCGTAGTGAAAGGGCAGGTTGATCAGGCAATTCTCGCCGTCCGCGTCGCGTTCGTAATAGGGCAGGTGAGAGGCCGATCCGTGCGAGTTGTAGACATAGCCTTCCTCGATCAGCAGCGAATTGGTGTGCCGGCTGCGCGTGCCGACCGGCCGCTTACCGACGGTCTTCTCCAGCGCGGCCGTGGATTTGCGGATGTGGTCGTGCTCCAGCTGCATGTCCTTGGGCACATGGTGCTCCCACATATGGTCGGCGATTTCGAGGCCTGCCCTGGCTGCCGCGACCAGCGATTGCGGGTACAGCTCGCAGATCCGGCCCGGCGTGAAGACCGTCGCCGTGACGTCGTGCGAGCTGAACAGCTCGATCAGGCGCCAGATGCCGACCCGTCCGCCGAACTCGCCCTGCGCCAATTGCATCGGCGTTTCCTCCAGGAACCGCCGGAAAAGCATCGTGTCGAAGTCGGCGGTGAAGTTGACCGCGATCTGCGTGCCTTCCGGCCAAGCAAAATCGTCGATGAATTCGTGCTGTGCGTCATAGCGTTTCGCGGCGCTTTCCAGTTCGTCGAGCTCGCGGGTCAAGTGTTCGGTGTCGGTCATGTCGGCTCCTCACAGGGGACAAGTGAAGCTTAGGGTCGGGCCGAACAACTCGCAATGCCGCAAGGCGGTAGGTTACGATCAACGCGAAAATTCATAGGGAGAGACGATTATGCAATTTGGCGTCAGCGCACCGTTCCGCGGCCCTTTGGCCAAGCCCGAGATTATCCGCCGGATCGCGGAGAAAGCGGAGGAATGCGGTTTCGGCTATCTCACCGTGTCCGACCATATCGTCATCCCCCGGCAGGTCGAGCCGAACTATCCCTACAGCGATACGGGCCGTTTCACCTGGCTCGATATAGGCGGAAAGGATTGTATGGAGCAGTTCACCCTGATGGCCTGGCTTGCCGCGGCTACGACCAAGATCCGCATCCTGAGTTCCGTCATCGTCGTGCCGCATCGCAGCCCGCTGTTCATGGCCAAATCGCTGGCGACCATGGACCTGCTGTCCGGCGGCCGCATCGCGGTCGGTGTCGGTGCCGGCTGGATGCGCGAGGAGTTCGAGGCTTTGGGCGTTCCCGATTTCGACGCGCGCGGCCGGGTGACCAACGAATATATCGACGCGATGAAGGCAGCCTGGACGCAGGACGCGCCGTCTTACGATGGCGAGTTCGTCAGTTTTTCGAACATCGACACCGACCCGCGTCCGGTGCAGAATCCGCATCCTCCGATCTGGATCGGCGGCGAAAGCCTGCCCGCCCTGCGCCGAGTCGTCAGCCATGGCGACGGCTGGTACCCGTTCGGCAGCAACCCTAAATTCCGCATGGACACGGTCGAAGCGTTCCAGACCCGCCGTGACAGATTATTCGCTCTGGCGGAAGAGGCGGACCGCGACCCAGCTTCGATCGCGCTGACCTACAATTGCGCCTTCCACAACGAGGCGGCGCAAAAGCGCCCGGACGGGTCGCAGCTCAGCTTCACCGGGACGCCGGAACAGCGCGCCGCCGATATCAAGGCGTTCGAGGGCGCTGGGGTCAGCGCGATGGTGCTGAACCTAACGGCGAACGGCGAAGCCGAGATGCTCGATCGCATGGAAGCGTTCTCGAAAGAGGTGATGCCGCTGGTGGGCTAGTTTCGTGAGTTCAGGGGAATACCGGGAGCCTTAGCCGCCTACGCCTCGCCATGCGCCCGCGCGAAGGCCCAGAGTTCCGGGTCCTTGTGCAGGCGCAGATTGCGGTGCCCCTTGCCGGTCGTGTCCTCGACCAGGAAGACGTCGCCGGTCTTGAAGTGGCGCTTCTCGCCGTCGCTGACCTCGATTTCCGTCTCGCCCTTGAGGAACATGACGTATTGCCGTTGCGGCGCGGTGTGCCAGTCGCCCAGTGGCGGGTCGTCGCCGAGCGGCTCGGTCGTGCGGAACATCACCCCGTAGGCGTCGATCGCCCGGGTGTACTCGGCATTGCTGCGGAACTCGATGTGGGGTTCGTCGATTTCGTCGAAATGAGTCTCGCCTTCGGCGTCGGTGTAGATACGGGTGATTTTCATGGTCGATTTCTCCAATCGAGCGTCGATTATTCCGTGACCGCGATCGCCGTGATTTCGACGCGCGCGTCCGGATTGTTCAGTGCTTTCACGGTCACGAGAGTCGAGGCGGGGTAGCGGTCTTCCTTGAAGAACTCTTTGCGAAGTTCGACGAAGGCAGTGTTATCGCCGACGTCGGTGATGTGAGCGGTCATGGTCACGACATCGTCGAGGCTGGCGCCTGCTTCCTCGAGCTGGCGCGCCATCTTGCGGAAG
>Ga0315338_1003028_pt1 | contig 15364 bp, 10 predicted proteins | sample ASW8metaG_FD_204518 | JGI IMG/M metagenome (GOLD analysis project Ga0315338, IMG submission 204518) | Ammonia-oxidizing marine archaeal communities from Monterey Bay, California, United States - ASW #8 | ecosystem: Environmental > Aquatic > Marine > Coastal | place: USA: California | collected... | reverse complement strand
AAATTACGGCCTTCTGCATAACGCTCCTGGATCTTGTCGCATACCCGCTCCATCTCGTATGGGATCTCCGGTATCAAAATGACGTCGGCGGTCGCTGCAACTCCAGCAGAGAGCGAGATCCAGCCGGCGTTCCGGCCCATCAATTCCACCACCATCACTCGTTCGTGTGCCTCAGCAGTTGAGTGGAGCTTATCTATCGCATCTGTTGCGGTTTCAACGGCAGTCAGGAACCCGAACGTTAGATTCGTTGCAGCCAGATCATTATCGATGGTTTTCGGTACTCCAATAACGTTGAGTCCTTTTTCAAAAAGGGCTTGGGCAATCGAGAGTGAGCCATCGCCTCCGACAGCGATCAGGGCGTCGATTTCATGCGCGGCTAGGGCATCGATCACCTCTTGGCTCCTGTCTATCAGTATTGTGGAGCCCTGTTCGTCTAAGACCTTCCAGTTAAGAGGGTCTCCTCTATTCGTTGTCCCGATGATCGTACCACCCAAATGAGTAATGCCTCGCACGGCTGACCTATCGAGCCGGGTGATACCATTTTCCTCGAACAGTCCGTCATATCCGTCCTTGATACCAAAGACTTCCCAACCGCGTTGCTCGGAGGACCTAACCACCGCTCGAATCACTGCATTGAGTCCGGGCGCATCTCCGCCACCGGTATTGATTGCAATCCGGCGGATGTTGGGTGTCATTTCAGGTCCTGGTGAGATACCGTGGTCTATACTGACACACGAAGTCTTTTCGCGGGCGCTGTAGTGTCTAAGATAGCTCCTGTACTAGAAGAACCGCGACCCGGCTTGTCCTCATTTGCTAGGACATCTCTCGAAAAACCACTATCCTCGATTCAAACGGATGATATGGAGGAAGTGTGAGAGTTCTAATGCTCTTGGTCGTTTCCCTAGGAGCCTGTGTGTCAGAACAAGTACCACAGGACAGTGCGCAGTCTTCATCGACCGGGTCATCCTTGGGAGATGATGACTGGATAGCGCTCTTCAATGGACGTGACTTGACCGGTTGGGTGCCGAAGATTCGTGGAAATGAACCCGGAGAGGATCCAGGCGGAACATTCCGTATCGAGGATGGACTCCTTACAGTCGGATACGAAAGTTATCAGACTTTCGATGAACGATTTGGACATCTTTTTTATGTGGATTCTTTCTCTGATTACCAACTGCTAATCGAGTACCGTTTTATTGGAGCACAACTCATAGGCGGTCCAGATTGGGCTTTCAAGAACAGCGGGGTGATGTTTCACGCTCAGAATCCTAATTCGATGCTACGTGATCAGGATTTTCCGATTTCCCTCGAGCTACAGTTACTTGGCGGTAACGGTACCGATGCGCGCCCAACCGCCAATCTCTGCACTCCCGGAACAGAGGTCGAGATGGATGGGATGAAAGTCCAATCACATTGCACAAACTCTACTTCTGAAACATTTCATGGTGATGAATGGGTGACTGTAGAACTCACGGTTCATGCGGACACCGTTGTCTCACATATAGTGAATGGCCAGAAGGTCCTGGAATATGAGCGTCTAACTGTTGGCGGGGGCTCGGTAGACGGCTTTGATGATGCCATGAAACTTGATGGCCAACCGCTTACTCATGGGTATATCGCATTGCAGAGCGAGAGCCACCCCATCCAGTTCCGCCGCGTTCTGATTAGGCGGTTAAATGGAACCTGAGCGAGTGAGCACAAACGGTCAGCTTCGGTGGATTCATAGGGGCGATCACGGCACGTATTAGAGCTATTTCAGTTGTTTTGGGCCCCTTCAGCAATCCACGTCTTAATCACCTCAAGTTCCTCCATGGTTAGAGGTTCTCCATCCTGTGGCATGTCCCCAACCTCGATCATCATCCAAAGGACGCTGTCCTCCGCATTGCCTGGTTCGACGATAGAGCCAAACTCTGATCCTACCATCAATGCATCGTAGCTTGTAAGGTCAAGCTCCATCTCTTTCTTAATCGCACCATTTTCGTCGGCTCCACCGTGACAGATCACGCATTTTCCCTCGAAGATAGGAGCGACATCCTCAGAGAAGCTGACGTCAGCTTCTGTATAAGAGAATTGGGCTTCACCCTGAGCCACGAGGGTGACCGGCAAATCTGTTTGTACAAGCATGAGTCCAAGAGGTACTGCCAGTACTCCCATAACTTCAAATCGAGTCCAAATCATAGAGATCATCCTTTCTTGTGAGAGAGGTCTCGCTTTTGTCTGTCATTATAGGGGTCTATTGGCCACTCATAGGAGGTTGGATAGGTCAACTTCCTTGTGGCGGGCCATCGGGATGTAGCTGACAATCGGGAGGCTGTTGCCGAGACCAATCGAGCGACATGATTCGCCAACCTTCCTGAGTGTGGAGCAGGGTAACAACATCTATCCCGCAGTGACTGAATTCCCCACCGGTGTAGAAATCATAAGGGGTCCAGACGGTCGCAATCGGACCGCTTACCATAACTTTCGAATCGAACATACGTTCGACCATTGTAGATCCACTCGAGATGATCCGATCTCGAAGTCCTTCAACGGTCGAAGTGGATGAGGTAACCGTACCGTCCTCTTCAACACTGTTGGACCTCATCGTCACATCTGGCATCATGACTGCAGATAACTTGGCTGCATCACCGCCAAGCGCATCAAACACTCCCTGGACTGTCGCAAGAATCTCACCACGTTGTTCATCAGTTGGAGCAAACGCGCTGAGATCATTAGAGGGCGCCACGCCGGCAGATGGTTCATCTTCGTTGTTGGCAAGCTGACATGCGCCGAGCGTACTAAGAAACACCAGCATAATGACGATTCGGGAAGGCATCGTAGCAGCTGATGAGAAACATGGAGAACAGTGCCGGCACATCTTTTGGCCTCCTAATCCAAGTGGGTACTGGGTGAGTCTAGGTAGGGCGAGAGCAGTGGAAAAGACAAGGCCTCTAACTATAAAAGGTACCGCCGCTATCAGTTCTTTAGGTGGCCTGGTACTGTGAGCCACTGTAGAATCACAATTCCTCTCTACGATAAGCATTCTTCGGATTCCAAAATGAACATGAAGCTCAAGAAGTTTTCCAATGAACTAGCACTTCTTTCTTTCCCTCTGCTAGTGATCGCCTGCGGAGGAGGTGAGGTAACGCAAGAATCCGAAGCGGACCTGGTCACTCGCGCGCAAGGTATCCATGAGCGGGTTATTACACTCGATACTCATGACGATATCAGTGCCAGCAATTTCACGGCTGATCGGAATTATACAATGGACCTGGGAAACCAGGTGAATCTTCCGAAAATGGAAGAAGGTGGACTGGATGTTGCGTTCTTCATCGTATTTGTTGGGCAAGGCGAGCTCACAGAAGAGGGCTATGCTAGAGCCCATGCTCAAGCGATCGAAAAATTTGACGCTGTGCACCGATTGACCGAGGAGATTGCTCCTGATCGTATCGAGCTTGCGTTGACCTCGGATGACGTACGCCGGATTGCGGCTTCGGGGAAAAAAGTCGCGATGATCGGAATAGAGAATGCTTACCAAGTTGGGACGGACCTTTCTAACGTCGCCGATTTTCAGGCACGAGGGGGGCGATACATGTCTCTAGCCCATAACGGTCACAGCCAATTCTCAGATTCGAATACGGGAGAAAGAGATGGCGTGTGGCTACACAACGGACTAAGTGACCTGGGACGCGAAGCGATCGCCGAGATGAACCGGGTGGGGATCATGATTGACATCTCTCACCCATCAAGAGATGCAATCATGCAGATGTTCGAGGTGACCCGTGCTCCAGTCATCGCGTCTCATTCATCTGCACGAGCGCTTAATGACGTGAGCCGTAATCTCGATGATGAGCAACTGATGGCGCTCAAAGAAAACGGCGGTGTTGTGCAGACTGTTGCTTTCAGCAGTTATATCGATTCCGAGAAAAACACCGCCAACCGGCAAGCGGTGCAGGCACTCGAAGCAAGCATCGCAGAGGAGATGGACTTCGAGATACTTGGCGGCCGAGGCGGCCGAGGCGGCCGAGGCGGCCGAGGTGCGCTGCAGGGCTTAAGCGATGAAGAAAGGGCTGCCTACTCTGCGAGGATGGAGGAAGTTCGTAGCAGAGTTGCTTCCAGAATGGATGCAGAGGTTACCAGCATAGCACCTCCTGTAGATGTAGCAGATTTCGTAGATCACATTGATTATCTGGTAGAGTTGATCGGTTTGGATCATGTCGGGATTAGTTCAGACTTCGACGGTGGAGGAGGAGTTGAAGGATGGAATGACGCGTCCGAAACCTTCAACGTGACACTTGAGTTGGTTCGTAGGGGCTACACGGAAGAGCAGATTGGAATGCTCTGGAGTGGGAATCTGCTCAGGGTCCTAGATGAAGTCCAAGCCATCGCTGCGAGGATTCAGGCGGAGGGCTGATACCCAGCTAACTGGGGTTGCTTGAAGGGACGTGTAGTTGACGCAAATCCTAGACTTTCGGTACCTACCTACGAACCGGAAGCACTTGTTTTCTGCCTGTGCCGAAGGGGTGGTTACGAGTCATGAGTTCCAAGTAGAATTCACCAGACTCAAGCCGTTGACGCTCATCTGTGTCCAGGGTGAGGGTGCCTTGGGCAGGTGAAACACTTGGCCCTGATAGGCGTCGCTCAATATAGGGCCGGCCCTCCTCATCGTTGGTACTGAGGACGAGAGCGAAGACATCATTGGCTCTGATACCTGACACACGAATCTTGTACGCAAGTGAGCCAGTTAGCGGGTTGTATGTAAACTGCACCCTCGCTCTGGCGCGTACAGTAGATCCCGAAGCGCCTTCAGTTGTTGTCCGCACGGTAAAGGTTATGGGTCTTGCGGTCCCGCCACTCAATAGAGGTGGAGCGCTCACCGGTGTGCGCCTATGGTTTGTTGCTTGTTCATATGCGTACCCCAGGGATAACAAGCGGGCGTCGTCGAGGCTGAGCCCTAATAGCTCAAGTCCAATTGGCAGTCCTCCTCCTGTCCATCCGGCTGGCATACTCAGTGCTGGCAGTCCTGTATTTGCGCTCAATGAGCAGTTAGAGCCCCTCTGAGGTTGACCAATAATTGAGGGTGGCTCTCGCATAGTTGGATAGATCAGTGCGTCGACTTGATTTTCTTCCATTATTGATACGACAGCGTTTCTGAGTGGCTCTCTTTTGGCTAGGGCTGTCGTATAAGCATCCGTATCTCTGCTTTCCGGAGCATTTCTCCTGCGCATCCCAGGAGTAAGAGCCTCATGGATCAATCCCAATTCGAGCATTTCCTCGAGTGAATTCACCGGTGCATCGGGTACGGCTGCCAGATAGTCCATGAGGTCCCACTTGAATTCATGGCCGATCACACCTGAACCTGAGATGAGGTTCTGAAGATTTGGGATCTCAATGGTGATCGTGTCAGCACCCAACTCGACCATTTTCGCAATTGCTTGGCGGACTACGTTCGTTGCCTGTGCCTCTACACTTCCTGCACCGAAGTATGACTCAAGGATCCCGATGCGTGCGCCGGAAAGAGCGCTCGGGTTTAGAGCGTTGATAAAACTTGGGAGCTCTTTTCCTTCCAGTATTGTTGTAGCAGGGTCTGCAGGATCAGCACCGATAGTTGCGTCGAGTGCAATCGCCAAATCCTCTATACTTCTAGCGAGTGGGCCGGCGACATCCTGGGTATGAGATAGAGGGACAATCCCATCAATGCTTGAGAGCCCCTTCGTGGGTCGCAGGCCAACGAGGTTGTTCTGTGACGAAGGAATGCGAATCGAGCCGCATGTATCACTACCCCAACCGACTGTGGCAAAGCTTGCAGCGATGGCGGCTCCGGTACCCCCACTTGAGCCGCCCGGATTCCTTCGTAGGTCGTAAGGATTGAGGGTCTGCCCCCCAAGGGACCCGATGGTTGTGATGCCGCTTGCCAATTCATGCATGTTCGACTTTCCAAGAATAACTACTCCAGCCTCCCTAAGCTTCTGCACTTGCCGGGCATCATCAGGTGGAATGTTCGCGGCAAGGGCGAGTGTCCCAGCGCTCGTGGGTAAGTCGAAAGTATCGTAGTTGTCCTTGAGAATGATCGGGATACCGTGTAGGGCTCCTCTCGGACCGGTTCTTGCACGTTCGCGGTCAAGCATTTGAGCTTCAGCAACCGCATCCCAGTTTACCCAAATCATCGCGTTCAGATTTGGGCCAGCCTTGTCATAAGCCCGAATCCGAGAGAGATACATTCTAGTAATCTCGGCGGACGTCACGGCCCCAGTTTCCATCGCCTCCTGAAGTTCAGCGATTGAAGCCTCAGTGACCTCTATCTGGGCATGAGCTTGTACTGGGATTGAAAAAAGCAGGACAGCAACGGCCAGCCAAAGAGTCAGGATGCGCGGATCTTTCACGGACAATGCCATAGCCACGTCAGTCACGCGTTTACGTTCAACCCGAAGGGAGTTTGAAGACATAAAGCGCATTACCTGTCCGTGGGTGTCTAATCTCTGGTGACACCCTCCGCGGGACATCTCTCGGGCTGCCTCCTCCTAAGCCTGTCGACACCGCTACATACTGCTCACCGTTTACGCTGTATGTGACCGGGAATCCTTGAACAGAGGTGCCCAGTCTGGTTTGCCACAAAGTGCTACCGGTTCTCACGTCATATGCCCGGAAGTAGCGGTCAAGGTCACCAGCGAACACCAGTCCGCCCGCAGTCGGGAGTGCGGCAGTCAGGAAAGACGCACGCTGTTCGACGCTCCAAAGTTCCTCTAGGGTGTCGATGTCGTAAGCAGCAAGCTTACCAAGATTCCCATTTGTACCGGGCATCTCTTCCCAGCTACGTGCTGCGCCTGTTCCGCCAGAGCCAACTTCGAGAGCAATCTCTCGCCCGGAGATGTTCAGGCAGGTCTGACTTAGTGGGATAATGACTGAATTGGTTTCCGGACTGTACCCCATCGCTGGCCAATTATGTCCCCCAGCTGTGCTTGGACATACCGAAACGAACTCTCCTATTTTTGCCTCCTGAATATCTTGTCGGTAGGTGACCGCTCCCGTATTGGGATCGATGAAATCAAATGCATTCTGGTATACGGTCTCTTTATACCCAAAAAACTCGCCGGACATACGGTCCAGCTTCCATAGGATACCGTGCTTTCCGATTGTGAAGAGAAGCTTCTCACCATTCCGATCAATCAATACCTGTTCAAATGTCTCATCGAGATCGAGAGCTTCTCCTGGCACGTGCTGCCTATACCATACAATCCGGCCATCTTCTGGGTCGATCGCGAGTGTAGAGTTCGTGTAAAGGGCAGCGTCCGCTGTAGTCATACCTCGGCTAGCTGGTACCCAAGGCTTTGCCTGCGCTGTTCCCCAGTAGATGAGATCCAAATCCGGGTCGTAGCTCCCCGTAATCCAGGCATCTCCACCACCACGTAGTTCGAATGGGATGTTCCCCCAGGTGTCATCACCGAATTCACCCGGTCGGGCGATTGTGAAGGTCCTCCAGAGTTCCTCGCCAGTTGCCGCGTCGTGCGCCGTAATAAAGCACGATTCTTCGAAGAATCGCCCGCAACCATTAATGCCGTTGATCACTTTTCCACGAGCTACGATCGGTCCCGCGACATTTGTGTAGCCTTGCTGGTAATCAGCTATCTGGGTCTCCCAAACCACCTCGCCTGTTCTTGCGTCTAGGGCGACTAGCCAAGCGTCCTTGGTAGGGACGAAAATCTTATCCTCGTAGATTGCAATCGAGCGGAGTTGGGAGAAGAATGCACGATACCCTTCTGGGAAAGTTCTTTGGTATTCCCATAGTAGCTCACCAGTCGCTGCGTCGAGCGCCTGTATGGTGTTCATGGGGTGTGTGAGATACATAACCCCCCCACGGACGAGCGGCGTGGGTTGGTTGGCCCCCTCTTCCATTGCCCAAACCCAGGCCAGTCTCAGGTCAGTTACATTTTCACGGTTGATCTGATCAAGCGGGCTATATCCTTGGCTATCCAGGGTCCTCCGATACATCAGCCAATCCCCAGGGTCGGGGCTCACCAACTCCTCATCAGTTACTGGACGGAAGTCTGTAACCTCATGGAATGTAGATGTACCACCACCGGAGGCACTGCCACGTCCACCGAATGCTGCCCCGGTCGGGGTCGCTGGGCCAGTACTTCGGGTCGGGGTGGTAGTAGGTGTCTCTTGTGGTCCCGTAGAGCCTTCCAGTGTGCCAGTTGCATCAGCTACGAGTTCCGCAGAGCCAGACGGGAATCCGTTTCTCTCCAGAAGATAAGCGACGATATTTGCGTATACGGCTTGAGCGAGTGAGCCTTCCTCGCCTGGTGGCATCGATATCACCATTTCCATGAGTTCTTCGACCGGTCTTCCCCCCCAGTAGCCAAGGAAGTTTTGTCCGGCGAGTTCGGGGGCCTCAAACGAACCTACAAGTGTTTGCAGGTGGCATTCAGCGCAGTGCTGTTCGTATGCGACGCTACCTGCTGTTGCTTGCTCTGCGGTGTACGTCACCTGTGCAGTTCCTTCCAGAACGAGCGCAGCAGTAAGCGAAATAGTTGCTATTGTCGAGTACGCTATGTACCGAGCCTTCATACTTTATAGCCTCCCTTCATATCATTACAGGCGCTGAATAGGGGGCACAGGCGACTGGTACGCGAGTCCCCCTAGTTTCTGGTGTGGATACCGTATAGTTCACGGAGTTGGTCGATTCCTTCTGCTCTTCCGATAAGAGTGAGCCGATCCCCTTCGATTAGCTCTGTATCGCCACGGGGTATGATCAGCTCTCCGGAGCGTCTGATCATAGCGACCAGAGTGCCTTCTGGGTGAGGAAATTCCCGGATTAGCTTGCCAATCAATTCTTCCCCAGCCAGCCCGTGCTCTAGCCGCATCGTGAACATCACCTCTTCATGGAAGAGTGCTTCCTTAAGATCTTGCCCCGTTCGAGCTTCCAGCCACTCAGGTATAAAACCGTCATCTTCCGCGCGTTTCGTGATTCGGGTGAGGAGTCGAACGTGCTGTCCAGGATTGTCTTCAGGAGTAACGATGAAGAGGATCGCTCGGACCAAATCATCTGGGCTACGGCCTAGCTGAGCATCGGATGTGGTGTAAATCCGAAGGCCCTGTTGTGCTCTCGCAAGCAGCATATGGGGTCTTTCCAAGCCGTTCATTCGTACATGTGTAATGGCTACCTCATGAGCGGAGGAAGTTATTTCTATGCTAGACTCCTCTAGGAACCCTGGGATTAGTTGGCTTGCCGAAACAGGAAGCTCATTTGCGAGCTCTTGCGATGCCCGAGTAACTAATTCTTGAAAGGTGGTTTGGTGCAGGATATCGATCACGTACGCTTCAGTAACCACTTGATCGAAGGGGTCAGAATCCCGAGTCTCTTGCTCTTTGATGATTTCGCGCAATTCCATATCCAGGCCCTCGTAACGTCTTTTTCCAAGACGCTCGAATACATGGAAGATCGCTCCCTCTCGGTCCACCCGCTGCCGAGCATAGTAGGTGTACCACATAGCCCCGAATAAGATGAGACCGAATGTGAATAAGGTCGGCAGAAACCCCATGGTGACGATGAGCCAGAACGGAGCCAGAATCCCAAAGATCTGAACAGTGGGGTATAGTGGCGAAGTAAAGACGGGGTCGTATGCCTCGATCCTGCTCTCCCTCATGACGATGACTGCCAAGCAGGCCAGAGCGAACAAGGTCAGCTGAAAAGCACTCGCGAGCTTCGCGATATTGGTGGGGTCAAAGACCGTCACGGCTAAAATGATCATCCCGACGGTGAAGATGATTCCAATGACCGGTGTCCCTCGACTTCCAATCCGGCTGAAGAGATCAGGAAGAATATTGTCTCTGCCCATCGCTAGCGGATAACGGGAAGCGCTGAGGATGCCAGCGTTGGCAACCGACGAAAAGGCAAGAAGCGCTGCAATAGTCATCGCGATGGCGCCCCACCGACCCACGAGCGCTTCTGCCACGGTAGCGATGGGAGTCAGGTCCCCACCGTCTTTCGCCAAAGTTTCCACGCCCACGACGCCCACCATAATCAAGGTCCCTAATACGTATATGACGACGATCGTACCGAATGCGAGAAACATACCTAGGGGTAAGTTCAATCCGGGATCCTTCACCTCTTCTGCCACACTGGCCACGTTTGTTAAACCCATATAGCTGACGATCACCAGTCCTGCGGTGCTTATAATTCCGGCACTTCCAGACTCAAAAAATCCGTCGAATTCACGGACTTCCATTTGCAGAAACCCCACCCCACAGAACCAGAGGAGCAGGATCAGAAGTCCGGACAGTAGCAGAACTTGAAACCCTCCACTCTTCTTCGCTCCGAAGACATTGACCACCCCGAAGCAAATCGCAAAAGCAGCAGCGATAGGGCCCATATCGAGGTTCGGGGTAAAAATCCGCAGGTACGCACCAACACCAACGAGCGCAAACGCTGACTTTAGAATGAGAGAGACCCAGGTTCCAAACCCGCCGATCGCCCCCATAAGAGGGCCCATACTCCGGTCGAGGAAATAGTAAATACCTCCGGCTCGGGGCATGGCGGTCGTGAGTTCGACCATACTAAGTAGACCCGGCACCAGGATTACCGCTCCTAGGAGGTAGGAAAGCGGCATTGCCGATCCAGCACCGGCCGCAGCCAGGCCAGGAAGTAGAAAGAAGCCAGAGCTAAGCGTTGCTCCCGTCGCAAGTGCGTACACATCTCTGAGCCCCAATTGCCTCTCGAGACGGACAGGCGCAGCTACACGCTTCTGTTCCTGAGTCTTGCGGTGCTTCATGAAGCTGCGTCCGATGACAGGAGAAAGGGGGTCATTCAGATTTGAGTTCAGAAGTAGGTGGTAACAGGACTTATCGTGCGAGCCGAGATGCTCTCTACTCCTTTGTCTGTGTAGTGGTAGTAGGGTAATGGAGGCTAATTACTCTTAGCCTTTATCGCTTTTCCAGGCCTAACGCCTTCAACGATTTCACCCTCATACACTACTGGGATTCCATTGACCAGGACATATTCAATCCCATCAGAGGTGAGTGATCCTTCCAGGTAGGTTGCGCGATCAATCACCGTTTCTGGATCAAAGATTGTGATATCAGCATCTGCTCCTACACGAATCCGCCCCTTTTTCTCCATCGCCGGTACAAACTCCTCAAGCCTCTGAGTTGGGCGGATCGTCATTCTCGCGAGAGCATCCATTAATCCCAGAGCTCCCTGTTCACGGACATAGCGGCCAAGGATCCTGGCGAATGTTCCCGCGCCTCGAGGATGTCCGATACCTCCGTCGCTAGCGACGATCGTTAATGGACTGGTGACTGCAGCCAGTGTCATTTCTTCTGTGCGACCATGGATGATGACGGAACCACCCTCTTCTCTATACTTAGCAAAGGTCTCACGATTTAGGCGCTCTCCGGTTCTAACCCACTGGTGCCGTTCGAACCGCTCCTCACCCCAGCTTTCCCAATCGTCGAAGAGCGCAGACTGGATTCCGGTTTGTGAGGCTCCGTAAGGATAAGCTTCTGTCGTTACATCTCGCCCTTCATCTTGAGCCATTTGGATCATCTCTAGAAACTCCAAGATGTCTCCGCCCCCGCTTGAGTTAGCATGCACAATGTGAAGGGATACTGCTACGTTGTTCGCAGCGGTCAGCGTAGAGTCGAGTCCCTCCAGGCCACCGCGCATGTGGATAAAAGCAGTTACTCCGAGATCAGCGGCTACACTGAACATACGTTCAATCTCAGCCATTGTTGCCCCGGGGGTGTAAGCAGTTCCAAACCCCACGCCTATAGCACCTTGAGCCAACCCTTCGCGAATAAGTTTCTCAGTCTCAGCGATCTGATCCGGTGAGGCTGGCCGCCTCGTGGTTATGCCTCCACTACCGAGAACGGAGTCCCCCATGGCTCTTGCTCGAACTCCGATGTGGCCTATAGCAACCCCGTAGTTGACGAGCTGGCCACCTTCTCTCTCACTATACCAGGTTGCTGCGTTTGGAGTCCCAATCTCAAGTTCAAGTCCGGTAGTAACCCCATCTTGAGCTTGTAGGCGATACGCTCTTTCGCTTTGCCCATGTCGATGAAGGTCGACGAAACCGGGTGCGACAATCAATCCGGTAGCATCAATAACCTCGCTACCGTCTAGGGCGCCCCCCGAGATCGCACTTACTTGCCCTTCCTGTATCCCTACGTTCAGTACGCTGTCTAAGCCAGATTCTGGGTCTATAACCCGTCCGCCCTGGATTACTGTATCGTAGTCCGCTCCGCAGGAAGATATACTCGATAAGAGCAAGATGTTGACGGACCAGAAGAAGAAATAATGTCTCCCATAGACACAGAAAGGCGGCTGGTGCATGGTCACTAGGCCTTTGTCGAAGGACTCAACGATTTATACGAGCTTAATTGATCGTCCTTTAATCACTCTCGCCACCATATATCACCCCTGTGCGCGCGCAGTATGTATTTATTGCCCGCTTCGAACGTGCTTGTTCACTGAAGTCTGTGGCGCAAGACAGGTAGCTTGGGCCATTATTGAGGACTAATGATTCTTGATCGGCAGGCATAAGAGATGGTGAAGTTTACGCTCAACGGCGAAGTCCAGGAACTCAACGTTCCCAGCGCGAACCCGCTTCTTTGGGTTCTTCGGGAGTCACTGGAATTGACCGGCACGAAATTTGGGTGCGGGATCGGACAGTGTGGAGCCTGCATGGTTCTCGTGAATGGCCAACCGACCAGATCATGCCAGATGCCGATTAGCGCCGCTGAAGGCTCTGAGGTTATCACGATAGAAGGACTTTCCGAGAAAGGTGCAAACCCGGTCCAAGAAGCTTGGGTAGAGGAGCAAGTTCCCCAATGCGGGTACTGCCAATCCGGTCAGATTGTATCAGCTGTCGCGCTGTTGGCAGCGAATCCAAATCCCACCGATGAAGACATCGACGGAGCGATGTCGAGTAACATCTGCCGGTGCGGTACCTATCCCGCAATCAGACGGGCAATCCACAGGGCGGCAGGTATCCAAGAGCAGTTAGCTTCGACTGATGATGGTGGTGCCGGGAGTGAAGAGTGAACGATCAACTTGGCGACCCGATAGAGGGCAGGGGCATCACAAAGAACCTGTCCCGGCGGACTTTCGTGAAAATCGGTGTTTTGGCTGGTGCGGGGCTCACACTAGGAGTGTCATACCGGGTGATCAAGGGACCCGAAGCTCCGCCGACAGACGCTGCCTTCACACCTAGCGCGTTCCTACGTATTGACGTGGACGGTTCGATCACTGTGATGGTCGCCAAGTCTGAGATGGGCCAAGGAGTTGCCACTGCGCTACCTCAATTGGTTGCCGAGGAACTGCATGTGCTTCTCTCTCAGGTCACATTCGAATTTGCGCCGGCCCACCCTGCGTACGGAACTGCGATGGGTGGCATGCAGTTGACCGGAGGAAGTACGAGTATCCGGGACTCTTGGTTGCCGCTGCGTGAGGCGGGCGCAAAGGCGCGCTGGATGCTTCGTGAAGTCGCAGCTCAGAGATGGGGGGTCGCACCTGATCAAGTCCAGATGAGAGAAGGCAAGGCCGTTCACCCAGACGGCTCCAAGCTTACCTATGCTCAACTAGCTTCGGCTGCTGCGTTACTGGATGTACCCAAGGACGTGCCACTCAAGGATCTCTCTGAATTCAGGGTTATTGGGACGCCGGCACCTCGGCTAGATGTCCCTACCAAGACGACGGGCGAGGCCATTTTCGGACTGGATGCTGGTCCTAGCGATACAAGAGTGGCTGTGGTTGCTCGCTCTCCAGTTTTCGGAGGTGTGCTCCGTGCGTTTGACCCCACTGGCACACTTGCAGTGCAGGGTGTTGATGAAGTTGTCGAATTACAGAGCGGAATCGCAGTGATTGCAGACGGATACGTAGCAGCCAAAGAGGGACGGGACTTGCTGAACGTCGAGTGGGAGGATGGGGAATGGAGTACTCTGGATGACGCAGAAATCTTAGATCGCCTTAAAGAAGCAGCTGGTCAGGATGGAGCCACGGTACGCGAAGAGGGTGACATCGATTCAGTTCTGGGCTCGGATAGAGAACCAATAAGGGCGACATATGCGCTGCCGTATCTTGCACATGCAACGATGGAGCCGATGAACTGCACTGCGTGGGTTCGTAATGGCCAGTGCACTGTGTGGGCGCCCACACAGTTCCAAAATGCTCCAGGGCTCGTGGGTGGCGGCGCGCGCCAAGTGGCTGCCAAGGCTGCTGGAGTGAGCCCTGATAACACAGTGGTCCATACCACGTTCCTGGGCGGAGGGTTTGGCCGTCGTGCCGAGCAAGATTTCGTTCGGGAGGCAGCGGAATTGGCTGGTAAAGTTGATGGTCCAATCAAGGTCATTTGGACCCGCGAAGACGACATGCAGAACGATTTCTATCGACCTGCCTCTTACCACGAATTTTCCGCAATACTAGGTGTGGATGGGATGCCTGAAGCTTGGCGTCACCGGATCGCAAGCCAGTCGATCTTACAACGGATGGTGCCAAGTTGGGTTCCCGATTTTGCAACCAAATGGGCGGGAAGTAGTGATCCCACATCCACTGAAGGTGCGCAAGATCAACCATACCATATTCCGCATATGCGGGTGACGTATTCAAGAGTGGACCTACCTGTTCCAGTCGGTTTTTGGAGATCTGTGGGGCATACACAGAATGCTTTTGTGGTCGAATCTTTCATTGACGAGTTAGCTAATCTTGCCGGCCAGGATCCCTACGAGTATCGGAGAGCCCTGCTGAAGGAGCATCCTCGCCATAGGGCGGTGCTCGACACGGTGGCGGAGGCTTCGGAATGGGCATCACCAACTCCTGTTGGTCGGGCACGCGGAATCGCGGTGGCGGAATCTTTTGGGTCATTTGTGGCTGAGGTCGCAGAGGTTTCTATTCAGAATGGCCAACTGCGCGTGCATAAGGTGTGGTGTGCGATTGACTGTGGAATGGTCGTGAACCCATCGATCGTTAGGGCACAAATGGAAAGTGGCATCGTCTACGGCCTCACTGCAGCCTTTTATGGCCGAATCAACATTCAGGGTGGTCGCGTTGTGCAGAGCAACTTTCATGACTACCAAATGCTAAGGATGCGGGACGCTCCAGACGTCGAAGTGATACTGGTACCGAGCCAGGAAGCACCGGGCGGGGTGGGCGAACCCGGAACACCGCCGATAGCACCAGCAGTTACCAATGCACTATTCTCTCTGACAGGACAGAGGATCCGGGAACTTCCCATTCAACTAGTCTAGTTCTTCTAGCTGAAGGCCGGATCCGTCCCCATAATCACCGTCCCCGTTCAAGGCTAAGTTCTACAGGAGAAACAAAAATGACCCGAATACGCCAAATAGGTTTTGACTTGGCTGCAACCGCGGCTTTACTGGCCACCCTGGC
>Ga0315338_1003027_pt1 | contig 15368 bp, 9 predicted proteins | sample ASW8metaG_FD_204518 | JGI IMG/M metagenome (GOLD analysis project Ga0315338, IMG submission 204518) | Ammonia-oxidizing marine archaeal communities from Monterey Bay, California, United States - ASW #8 | ecosystem: Environmental > Aquatic > Marine > Coastal | place: USA: California | collected... | reverse complement strand
GCACCAGGAGCAGAAGCAGGAACTGGAGGCGAAAAAAAAGGAGCGGATCGAGGCCAAGAACGCTATCGAACAACAGAGCATTGCGCGGGGCGAAGCGAAGCCGGCCGAGTATGAAGACCGTTGGCTGCGAGCCGCCACCAGCGAGCGTGGCAACGAGGAACGGTTCGATCCGGTCACCGCCAGCTACGTGCGACTGAAGATCACCGGCAAGCGGGGCAACCCGCGACAGGGGAGCGGTTGTATGCTGCAGGAGTTCGAAATCTGGACCGCCGAAGAGGTGCCGCGGAATGTGGCCCTGGCATCGGCGGGTGGCAGTGCGGAGGGAAAGGCTCGGCGTGCCCGCGACTTCGAGTCGGCCTACGCCGCCTCGCTAACGATCGACGGCGAGTATACGGCCCGCTGGATTGGCAACGAGCCGACGCTGACGATCACTCTCAAGCAACCGGAGACGATCAACCGGATCTTTTTTGCCAGTGACCGGACTGGTGCCGGGCTGGAGATGGGGCGGGAAACCACACCGTGCGAATACCGGATCGAAGTCTCTCGCGATGGCGAATCGTGGCAGGAGGTCGCCAACTCCCTAGATCGGAAACCAGTGAACGAAAAACATCGCCAGATCCGCCTTGTCCGCCAGGAGGCGACCGACGAGGAACGTGGAAAGATCGCCAGCATCTACAAACAACTCGACGAAATCGACAATCAACTCCGCGGATCGGCGCCGTTCCCCTCCTGGTGGCTCGGCAGCTACGAAAAACCTCCGCAACCGCAGCACGTCTTTCTCCGTGGCGATCCGCAGCAACAGGGCGCGGAGGTGCAGCCGGCGAGTCCCCGGTTTCTGGCCGCAGCTCTCGAGCCGTACCGACTTGCGGCCGATGCGTTTGAAGGGGACCGGCGACTGGCACTGGCCCGCTGGTTGTTCGCCGCCGACAACCCGCTCACGCCACGAGTGCTCGCGAACCGGATCTGGCAGTATCACTTCGGTAGGGGCATCGTTAACACGCCGAGTGATTTTGGTTTCATGGGCGCAAAGCCGAGTCATCCCGAATTGCTCGACTGGCTCGCGGGCCAATTAAAACAAAACGGCTGGCGGCTCAAACCGCTGCACCGCCTGATCATGAGTTCGCAGGCGTACCGTCAGGCAAACACAGCAAATTCCCGCGCTCTCAAGATCGATGCCGGCGACCGTTTGCTCTGGCGGTTTGCTCCCAGGCGGCTCTCGAGCGAAGAGATTCGCGACACCATGCTCTTGCTGGCGGGCGTACTCGATTTGAAGATGGGCGGGGCCGGCTTCCGGCTTTACGATTACCTCGTCGACAATGTCTCGACCTATCTGCCGCTCGACAAGCATGGGCCCGAGACCTATCGTCGGAGCGTCTATCATCAAAACGTACGTGCCATGCAGGCTGACCTGATCAGTGATTTTGACGGACCGCAGTGCGCGTTCTCGACCCCCCGCCGCAGCAATACGACCACACCACTGCAGGCCCTTGCACTCTGGAACCACAGTTTCACCCTCGACATGGCCCGGCAATTTGCCGAGCGGCTCGCCGAGGAGGCCAGCGGCAGCGACGAACAGATCGAACGGGCCTTTCAGATCGCCTTTTCACGCAATCCGGAACCCGAAGAAAAACTTACTGCAGCAGCGCTCGTTTCGCAACACGGACTCCCCGCCTTCTGCCGGGCGGTACTGAACACCAACGAACTGATTTACATCGACTGACACATGATGAAACCAAACGATTCAGACAAACCTCAGATTCAGGTGCCGAGCCGCCGCACTTTTCTCGGCAACGTCTATACCGCCATGATGGGCATCGGTCTTGCGGATCTGCTCTCGGGTAAGGCGGTAGCCAAAGAAGGCGATTTGCAACTGGGCAAACCACACTTTCCGGCCAAGGCCAAGCGGGTACTGCAGATTTTTTGCCCTGGGGCGGCCTCACACATAGATTTGTGGGATTATAAACCGGCACTCGCCAAATACCACGGCAAGCCCCTTCCGGGTGAAGAGAACCTGTTGAGCTTCCAGGGCAAGAATGGCAACCTGATGCAGAGTCCCTGGCCGTTTGTCCCAACCGGTGCCTGCGGCAAACCGATCACGAGTATGCTACCGCACATGCACGTGCACGCCGATCGGATCGCGTTTGTGCATTCGCTCAGTTCCAAGAGCAACACCCACGGCCCAGGTTGTATCTTCATGAACACCGGGCATGTCAGCGAGGGCTTTCCCTCAGCAGGCGCTTGGTTGAGCCACGCTCTGGGGAGTGAGAACGACAACTTGCCGACCTACGTAGCGATTCCCGATATCCGTGGCGAGCCACCCAATGGGAAGGCCAACTGGGCGAGTGGCTTTCTCCCCGCCCAACATCAGGGGATTGAGATCAGTGCCCAGAAATCGGTCCGCAATCTCAACATGCCCGCAGAAATCACCAACGGAACGGAACTGGCGACCCGCGATTTCCGTCGCCTGCTCAACGAGCGGCACGCGGCTCTGCGCGGGGACAATTCCGAGCTCGCTGCCCGCATGGCCGCCTACACGATGGCCGCCCGCATGCAGCTCTCGGCACCGGAGGTTACGAATCTGGCGAGCGAATCGCAAGCTACACACGCACTCTACGGCACGCAGCACAGCAACAAACTGTTGGCCGCCTACGCGCGGAACTGCCTGCTTTCGCGCCGCCTGCTTGAGCGGGGTGTCCGCTACGTGAACCTCTACTGTGCTTCCCGCGCTTCGGGGGTCGACGGGCTTTTGAATTGGGATGCCCACAAAACACTCAAACTCGACTACGAGCGGCACTGCCCAATCTTCGATCAACCGACCGCCGCGCTGATCACCGATCTTGCACAGCGGGGCATGCTCGACGATACGCTCGTACTCTGGACGACTGAGTTCGGTCGGATGCCGACCCATCAGGCGACCACGTCGGGTCGTGACCACAATCCGGATGCCCTCACCTGCTGGATGCTCGGAGCGGGTGTCCGTGGGGGCACTAGCTACGGGGCAACTGACGAATTCGGCCGCCGCAGCGAGGTCAACCCGGCAACGGTTTGGGATTTCTATGCGACTGTGCTGCACCTGCTGGGTCTCGACCACGAGCGGCTCACCCATTACCACAACGGGCTCAATCGCCGCCTGACCGACGTGCACGGCAACGTGATCCGCGAGATCCTGGCTTAAGCTGCAATCCGAATGCCTCATCGACCGGAAGGGAATCGCGACCACCGTTCTTATAGCCAAAGGTCCTATTGTTTTTGAAAAGAACATTGGAATCAAATCAGATTGAGCCGCTTTAGGGGCAAAATACCCTGGTCGTCGCCTCGCGATTTCGCTATCCTCCGCGATTCCTCGCCCCCCCTTCGATTCGCAGGAGGGACCGGTCTTTGGAGTCGGAGATATGACCAGCCACCCCCATCCCTTTCGATCGCTGATTCGTCGCCGCGAGCCTATCAATCTGTGTGAGAAGGATCGCTGGCTGTTTGCTGATGCGGCCACCCTGACATTGCCGTCGCGGGAATTGAAAACGCTCACCGATGTCGAGGTGTTCGCCCGCGGTCCGCTCCGACAAGCAGGCGAGTATCTACCTATCTCCTTTGCCGCGCCGTGGCAACTGCAGGAGTGGAAGCGTCGCCGGAGACACTGGCGGTTGGCCGCCGAGCGTTTGCTACAGCGTACCCAGCCCTTCGACTCGCCCGCGATGTGGATCACGGATACCTGGAGCTGTGGTTACTACCACTGGTTTGGCGACGCGCTACCCCGACTCGAAGCTTTCCTCGACGACCTTCCGGTCAACGAGTTAACGTTGCTGTTGCCTTACAAGTTCTGCCGTGCCGACTACTTCCTCGATAGTCTCGAACCGTTCGGTCTGAAAGAGGTCCGCATCCTCAGGCGATTCGAGTCGCTCCGTTGTCGCGAGCTGATCATCCCCTCTCACGTCGCACCGACCGGCAATTTCGACGAGTGCGTAATGCGGTCGATGCGTCACCGTTTCGTGTCGACCTGTGCCAAACCATCAGCGACCGATTCGCCGTCGCGGATTTACATCTCGCGTCGCCGCGCCCCGAGTCGCCGTGTTGTCAACGAGGAAGAACTGTCGCCTGTCCTAGAGAAGCACGGCTTTGTTACTGTAACAGCCGAGAAGCTTTCGTGGCGGGAGCAGATTCAACTCCTCAGCGGCGCCAAGGTCCTCATCTCGAGTCACGGGGCTGGCCTTACCAACATGCTGGCCATGAAGGCGGGCACGCAGGTCATGGAGATTCGGACGGAGAGAGATCACGAGAACAATTGCTACTTTAATCTTGCCTCGGCGATGCAGCTTCACTATTACTACCTTCTCGCCGATCGCCAAAAGCCAGACGCCGTCGTGCACGCCACGAACCTCATCGTTGATCCCGAGAAACTTGATGAGGCTCTCTCCGCAATGTTACGGGCAGTTCCGTCCTCTCCTTCCGTAGAGATCACGTCTGATGTACTTTCTTCTTTGTCGCCATCTCCGAATGATCGACGGGTCGCCTAGTCGGCAAGGTCATTGCTCTAGCAGTAGCTATTGTTACGGGAAATGTTCGATACTGTTACATGACTGTTGCTGCTCGGTTCGCCCGTTATTTAGAGGCACGTTCAGTGTTTGTTCCATTCTTGTTCACCTTGTCCGTCGGCGCACTCTTATGGGATCACAATGAGAACAAATACTAAGCCTGACTACGACGTGATGCCGCGCCAAACTATCAAAGAGCCAAATGCACGATCAGCGGCGATGACCAACCGCTGCATTGAAAATAGGACTCCAAAACGCTACATTCGATCATTCGTTCTTTTGCCCACCTTGTCGAATTTTCGAGTACGCTTTCATGTCCAAAACAGTTTGTATCCTCGGTGCGTTTGATACCAAAGGTCTTGAATATGCATTCCTACGCGGTCAGATACTCTCGCAGGGAGCCGACGTCCTGACGGTCAACACTGGCGTGATGGGCTCGACCGACCTGTTTCCAATCGATATCGAAGCGGACGAGGTAGCCGCAGCGGGAGGGGGCGATCTGGCGGCGATCCGCGAAAAGAAGGATCGTGGCGAGGCGATGCGGGCGATGGCCGAAGGCTCCGCGGCACTGCTTGAAAAACTGTATGCCGACGGACGCTTTGACGGCGTGATCGGTATGGGCGGCTCGGGAGGTAGCAGCGTGATCACCGCAGCGATGCGGGTACTGCCTGTCGGTGTACCCAAGCTTTGCGTCTCCACGGTTGCCAGCGGCGAGACGAGCGCGTTTGTGGGGGCCAAGGATGTGGTCCTTTATCCTTCAATTACTGACGTGGCGGGTGTGAACCGTATCTCCCAGGTTATTTTTTCACGGGCTGCCGGAGCGATCGTTGGGATGGTTTCAGCTCCCATGCCGGCTGAGGTCGACGACCGGCCGATCATCGTCGCGAGCATGTTTGGCAACACCACCGAATGTGTCGATGCCTGCCGCGCGGCGCTCGATGCAGAGGGGTATGAGGTATTGGTCTTCCATGCCACCGGCACGGGGGGACGCACGATGGAGTCGCTGATCGACGAGGGTCTCGTCGATGCGGTTCTCGACATCACCACCACCGAGTGGGCCGACGAGGTCTGCGGTGGAACGCTCTCGGCCGGTCCTGACCGGCTCTCCGCACCGGGCCGTGCGGGCCTGCCGCATCTGATCGCTCCCGGTTGCATCGACATGGCCAACTTCGGCACCATCGATAGCGTGCCTGAAAAATTTCGTGCCGGCCGCACGCTCTATGAATGGAATCCGGCGATCACACTCATGCGGACAACGGCCGAAGAAAACGCCCAGATGGGCAAAATCTTTGCCGAAAAGGCAAACGCCGCCAGTGGCCCGGTCGCGTTCCTACTGCCACTTCGTGGCGTTTCGATCCTCGATGGCGATGGCGAACGATTTTGCGACCGGCAGGCGGATCAGGCCTTTTTTGATTCCCTGAAAGCAAACCTCGATAGCGGCATTCCTGTAGAAGAGATCGATGCCAACATCAACGACGTAGAATTTTCCAACCGGGCGGTGGCGATGATGCTCGAACTGGTCGGGCAAAAATCGGCAACCTGACCCTGGCCGTATACTTTATCAATATATTGACAGGAAAACCAACATGACGATTAGCAGAGAAGTGGCGCTCGGCCGTTTACGCGAACGCATTGAATCGCAGATCCCGATTGTGGGAGGGGGTGCCGGCACCGGTATCAGCGCCAAATTTGAAGAAGTGGGTGGTATCGATCTGATCATCATCTACAATTCCGGCCGCTTTCGAATGGCGGGTCGCGGTTCCCTTGCGGGCTTGATGCCCTACGGCGATGCCAACGGCATCGTACTGGAGATGGCGGGCGAAGTCCTCACCGTCGTCGCCGATACCCCGGTCCTGGCGGGAGTCTGCGCATCGGACCCGTTCCGCCTGATGGACAAATTTCTCGATGAGGTGAAAGAGACCGGGTTTGCGGGCGTGCAAAATTTTCCCACGGTGGGCCTGATCGATGGTTCTTTTCGGGCGAATCTTGAGGAGACCGGTATGGGCTACGACAAGGAAGTGGAGATGATCCGGCTTGCGAGCGAAAAGGACCTTCTCACGACTCCCTACGCCTTCGACACAAACGAAGCGGAACAGATGGCCGCCGCCGGGGCCGACGTGATTGTCGCCCATATGGGCCTGACGACCAAAGGTTCGATCGGTGCTGAGACCGGCCGCTCCATCGACGACTGCGTTCGCGATGTGCAGGCGATCAGCGATGCGGCGCGCGGCGTTTCGTCCGATGTGATCGTGCTCTGCCACGGGGGGCCGATTGCCATGCCCGAAGATGCCGAGTACGTGTTGCAGCGGACCGAAAACGTTCACGGTTTTTACGGCGCCTCTTCGATGGAGCGACTCCCTGTAGAAACCGCATTGACCGCTCAGACCGAGAAATTCAAAGCGATCCGTTTTGCCTGAAACGGCCATGCTATCGCGCGCTGCTGCTCGTGAGCCACAAAGGTTGTCCGGCACTGGTGGGCCGATTTACAATGGGGAGACCTGTCAGTAGGGCGATTTAGGGCAGAGAATATGTATTGCAGTCAACCTGTACGCCGTTACGGCATACAGATGCTCAACGAGGGATGCTTGCCGATGCCGCGCTCGCCCGGTCGATACCGAACGTTACTCTTCGCAGCGGGAGCCCTCGTTCTGGCAGGCAGTTGCCTCGGCAACTCCCAGACAGGTGCGGAAGAAATCGACCCTGCACGCTTTGAAAAAGAGGTCCTCGTCCGCGGCGCCAGCGACCCGATGCAGTTCGAACTCCTGCCAGATGGGAGTTTTTATTTTATCGAGCGGAGCGGTCCGATCAAATGGTTCGACCCGGCCAGCGGCCGCGCAAAGGTTGTCGGCCTCGCCCCGAGCGTCCGCTACGGTGAAGTCGGCTTGCTCGGCTTAAAACTCGATCCTGATTTTGCAAACAACCGGCAAATCTACCTGTTTTTTTGTCCCAAGGAGCGCAAAGACCATCTCCGGCTTTCCCGCTTTGAACTCGTCGACGGAAAGCTCGATCACAATTCCGAGATTGTGATGCTCGAGTATCCGATCGACCCGGAAGGTGCAACACACATGGGCGGCGGCATGGCCTGGGATACCGCCGGCAACCTTTATATCGGGACGGGCGACAACTGCGTGCCGATCCCACAGCCCCCGGTCGACCAGCGGGTCGGGAGCGAGTCGCTCGACGCGCTGCGGAGTGCGGGCAACAGTCGAGACTTGCGTGGCAAGGTGCTGCGGATCCACCCCGAGCCGGACGGCGGGTACACGATTCCCGAGGGGAATCTCTTTGCCGAAGGCAAAGAGGGCCGAGCGGAAATTTATACGATGGGGGTCCGCAATGCTTTTCGCATCTTCGTCGACCCGCGGACCGGTTGGCTCTATTGGGGCGACGTCGGGCCGAACGTCCCCATCGATCTCCATGCCGGGCCGAACGGCTACGACGAAGTGAACCAGGCCCGCCGTGCGGGCAATTTTGGTTGGCCGATGTTCGTTGGCGCGAACGAACCCTATTGCCGTTGGGATTTTGCCGCAGGCAAACCGGGCCCATGGTTCGATGTGAATCAGCGCATCAACGATTCAAAAAACAACACCGGCATGCGGGTCTTGCCACCGGCCGAGCCGGCCTGGATTTGGTATCCGACCACCGAATCGCAGCAGTTTCCCGAACTTGGCAGTGGTGGCCGTGCGGCGATGGCAGGGCCCATTTATCAGTACGACGCCGCGCTCGATTCCAAACTAAAACTTCCCGAATCGCTCGATGGGAAGCTGTTAATCTACGACTGGACGCGGAATTGGATCAAGGCGGTGACGTTGGATGAGCAAGGTGGTGTGAAGGCCATCGATCCATTTATGCCGGAGATGATCTTCCGCAAGCCGATCGACATGAAGTTTCACCACGACGGCACACTCTACCTGATCGAGTACGGAGACAAGTGGGGCGACAACGACGATGCGGAGATTGTGCGGATCGTCTACCGCAGGGGGAACCGCTCCCCGGTCGCCATCAGTCGGGCCGATCGGACTGCTGGCAAAGAACCGCTGGCGGTCAGACTCGATGGCCGCGATTCGTACGACAAGGATGCAGGCGAGCGGCTGGAATATGCGTGGCAGATCGAAGGCGACGAGACAATCCTTTCAAACGAACCGGTCTTGGAGCATCTGTTCACCGATCCGGGACAATACAACGTAGTGCTAAGTGTCACCGACCGGTCGGGCGCAAGCTCGCAGTCGATCACCGACATTCGCGTCGGCAATGCACCGCCCGAGGTAGCTATTCTCGAGCCGCCCAACGGAAGTTTCTTCAGTTGGAAAGAACCGATCGGTTATCGCACGCGGGTCAAAGATCTGGAAGATGGCGACACCGATGATGGCAGTATCGACCCGGCCCGAGTCGTGGTACGGGCCAAATACCAGTCGCGGCGTTCCTCCACGCGGGTCGATGGCCGCGGCGCGCAATTGACGAACGACGATGCGGCTCTCGAGCCGGGCCTTGCGCTGATGCGGAGCACCACCTGTTTTGCCTGCCACATGACCGGTTCCCTGTCGGCCGGTCCGGCGTACGAGACGGTCGCGCTCAGGTACCACAAAGATGCAAAGGCCCACGAAAAGCTGGCACAAAAAATTGTGACCGGGGGTACGGGCGTTTGGGGCGAAAAACCGATGCCGCCGCATCCCCAGCACACCCTCAGCCAAACACGACAGATGGTGGACTGGATTCTCTCACTCGCCCTTAGCGGTGCGCACCGGCCGATGCCCGGCAGTGTGGGCGCTTTTCGAACGCGTACGCATCCGGACGGGCGAGGCAATGCGGGGGTTTACGTCATCACCGCCTCCTACACCGACGACGGGGTGGAGGGCGCACCGGCCATTACGGGGCAGGCGGTCCACGTATTGCATTCGCGGCTCAAGAAGGCCGCTTTTTTTGATATCCGCCACGGGGTCGAACTGATCGATGAGTACGAAGGGGAGCACACGATTGTCGGGTATTTTGCCGACGGCGATTACGTCGGATTTACCGACGTCCGGCTCGCGGGGATCAATCGCGTAACGCTTCGGGCTGGAGCTCTTGCAGAGACGCCGGGGCGATTTGAAATCCGGAGCGATTCGCCAAAGGGTCCGTTGCTGGCGAACATCAAGATTGAACCCGGCAGTCCCTACCGCGCCATCACCGTTCCCTTGAAAGATCCAGGTGGGTTGATCGACCTCTATGTCATTGCCCGCACGGAATCCGATTCAAAAAAGAAATCACTCGGTCTCAACTGGCTTATCTTTCACGATTCGCCCGCTGCCAAACTTGCCCGCCAGGGACGAGAAGAAGATGCCGAAGCGATACTCGAATCGCAGAAACCGCTCCAAGCTCGCCCGTTTGTCAAAGACTGGCAACTCGATGACGTGCGTGAGAAACTCACCCTCGCCGATCGCGGTCGCTCTTTTGAAAATGGGAAAAAACTCTACCGGCACTCTGGCTGCGTCAACTGCCACCGCCTAGGCAGTGAAGGAGGTTCTTTGGGCCCGGATCTCGCTGAGGTTGTCGAGCGGTTGGCAAAAGAACCCGAACCGCGTTTGCGGTTGCTCGAGGAAATCATCCATCCCTCGCGCAATATCACCGATCGTTACCGCACGATTATAATCAGCACCTTTGACGGCAGGCAGGTGAGTGGTGTGGTACTGGAAAATGGAGGCGAGGGCTATCGTCTGGCCAACAATCCGCAACTTCCGGGGGAATCGATTTTCATCAAGCGGGGCGATATTGAGCAGATTGAGCAAACCGATGTTTCCCTGATGCCTGTGGGGCTGCTTTCCACCTTTACGCTTGAGGATATCATGGACCTGGTCGCCTATCTCGAGGCGAGCGGAAGAGAAGACCATCCCGCATATAAGAAGGAATGACCCGATGCTGCACCTAACCGGCCGGCCCGCTGCCAAACTCTTGTTTTCCGTAGCGATCCTTTTTGCCTTACTTCCGCTACCCGCATGTCTCTCGGCTGAGGCAGCAGAAAAAAAGATCCTGCTCATCGGCCACGAGTTGGACCATCCCTGGGCCACGCACATGTATCTGCCAACTTGTGAACTTTTGGCCAAATGCCTCCGGCAGACGCCGGGTGTTGTGGCGGTCGTCTCGGACGGTTGGCCGAACGATAAGAAAGAGCTTGAAGGAGTCGATGCGATTGTCCTCTACTCCAGCCCGGGTGGTGAGCTTCTGCTCGATGGACCCCAAGCGGCTGAAATGGACCGGCTGATGAAGCAGGGTGTGGGGCTTGTCTGCATCCACTGGGCAACCGGTCTTAAAAAAGAGAACGAACAGCGGCTTGGCAAACAGTGGATGGGGATGCTCGGTGGGATGTGGTTGCACTTTGCCGGTCTTAAGATCGGCGACTCGAATCTCAAACAGCTCAACCCGTCGCATCCGATCTGCAACGGCTGGGAGGAGTATGAGCTGAACGACGAGTTTTATCTCAACACGCAGGTGGCTCCCGGCGCCGACACACTCCTGGAGGTGGAGGTAGATGGCAAGCGGGTGCCGGTCGCCTGGACCTACGAGCGACCGGTTTCTTCGGGGGGTCGTTCGTTCGGGACCACACTCGGGCACTTCCACCGCAATTTCGGGATCGAGGCGTTTCGCAAACTCATGGTGGGCGGCATCCTCTGGGCCGCGCACGTGCCGCTGCCAGCAGGCGGTGCACCGGTCGCGGTAACGGATGATGACCTCAAACTTCCGCCCAAGCCAAAACCGCCAGAAGCCAAAAAGGACACACCGTGAGCATGACGGCTCTCCTGATGATCCTCTTGGTCGCGGCGATCCTCCTGCTGCTGGCCCTGATCCTGCTCTACAACCGGCTCGTCCGCAGCCGGTTTTTGGTGTTCGAAGGTTTTAGTGGCATCGATGTCCAACTCAAGCGGCGTCACAACCTGGTCCCCAACCTCGTCAACACCGTCAAAGGCTATGCCCAATTCGAACGGAGCGTGCTCGAAGATGTGACCCGTTTGCGGACGCAACTGCTCGGCGATACTTCCATTGCAGACAAACAGCGAGATGAGAACGCGCTCTCTGCCGGGCTGAAGCAGTTGTTTGCGGTCGCCGAAAATTATCCCGATCTGAAAGCGAGCCAGAATTTTCTGGAGTTGCAGCAGGAGCTTGTGGAAATCGAGGATACGATCCAAAAGGCGCGTCGCTATTACAACGCCACGGTCCGCGATTACAATATCCGGGTCGAGTCGTTTCCTTCCCTCCTGGTAGCGAGGCTCTTTGCGTTCCATGTGGCGGACTTCTTCGAACTGGCAACAAGCACCGAACGGGAGGTCCCGAATGTCGAGGTTGATCAGAGTCCTGGCGAGTGATGCCAGCCGGAGAACGGCAGTATCTTTGCTCCTCGCGTTTGGTGGCGTGTTTTGTGTCGCGACCGGTGCCCCTGCACAGACCGAGAAGATCGACGACTACCAAAGTGAAATCGTTGTAAATAAAGACGGATCGCTCAACGTAACTGAAACGATTCGCATTACTGCAGCAGGCGATAAAATCAAACGGGGCATCTATCGCGATTTTCCCACACTCTACACGACAAAATACTTCATCCGCATCGAGTTGCCCTTCAAGGTCAAGGCGGTCACCCGCGATGGCAGGCCGGAACCGTACCATACCGAGAATCGCGAGAACGGCGTGCGACTCTACATCGGCAACGAGAATCGCCGCGTGCCGTCGGGGGAACACACTTACAAAATCCTCTACACGACTAACTTCCAGATTGGCTATTTCAAAAAGCACGATGAGTTCTACTGGAACGTGACCGGCAACGGCTGGGAGTTTCCGATCGAGCAGGTTACCGCCACCATCACATTGCCGCCGGAGATCCCACGCAAACAAATCACCCACGAAGCGTATACCGGCCCGCAAGGCGCAAAGCACCGCAACGTCACATCGAGCGTAAACGCCGCGACCGGCACGGTCGACTTTAAGACCACCAAACCACTCTGGGCTAACGAGGGTTTGACGATTGTAGTCGGCTTCCCGAAAGGGTTTGTCCGCGAGCCCACTGCGGCGGAGCGGCGGACGCTCTATTTTCGGGCGAATCTGACGCTCTGGATTGTTCTTGGTGGACTGCTGCTGGTGCTGGGATATTATATGTTCAGTTGGATTCGCGTCGGCCGAGACCCGCCGGGCGGTGTGCTCGTGCCCCTCTTTGAGCCGCCAGAGGATCTTTCGCCAGCCAGCCTCCGCTATCTCTGGCGGATGGACTACGACCGAGCCTGTTTTTCAGCTGCCGTGCTCAACATGGCTACCAAAGGTTTCCTCACCATCTCAGAGACGGACGGAGAATACACACTGCATCGCAGCGAGTCATCGCCGAAAGCGCAACGTTCGGGGGAGAAGCTCGCACCGGGCGAGAAAGCTGTTTACAAAACGCTTCTTTCCACTGGATCGATCACGCTCGAGCAATCCAATCATCGCAAGATTAAAAAGTCGATTAAAAAACTGGCGTCCCGTCTTGCTCAGGAATTTGATGGGAAACTGTTCAAAAAAAATAAATACTGGCTCATCGGCGGTTGGTTGCTCTCGGCGCTCGTCCTGGCAGCAGCGGCGTTGAGCTGCGGCTGGGAGAAACTTTTTTTCATTGCGTTCATATCGGTCTGGCTTTCCATTTGGTCGGTTGCCTGTGGAGGCTTGGCCTATAAAGTCGTCAACGCTTGGCGAGGTGCCGCCAGAAACAGGCGCGACACAATGAAGCAGCTCAGCTCCTATGGCAGTGCTGTGTTCATCAGCGCATTTTCCACACCGTTTTTTCTTTTTGAACTAGCCGGCCTCGCGGCCTTGATTTACTTTACCTCAATCTGGATGCTGCCGCTTTTGGTGGGTCTTCTCGCGACGAACTGGATCTTCTTGAGTCTGCTCAAGCAGCCCACTATCGAGGGCAAACGGATCATGGACGCGATCGAGGGTTTTCGCATGTACCTGGGAACTACCGAGAAGGAGTTTCTTCAGCAAATGCTGCCTCCGGACCAAACCCCAGAATTGTTCGAAAAGTATCTCCCTTATGCCGTGGCGCTCGGTGTTGAGCAGGCTTGGGCTGAACAGTTCACTGAGGTGCTGAGCCGTGCGGCGAGGGGCACCGACGACCGACAAGGCTACCGACCGGCCTGGTATCATGGGACCGGTTGGCAGGTGGCGGCAGCGGGAACCTTTGCGAGCGGTTTGGGCAGTTCGCTTGGTGGTGCGATTGCCTCTTCGAGCACAGCGCCGGGCACGTCGAGTGGCAGCAGCGGTTTTTCGGGTGGCGGCGGCGGCGGTGGTTTTTCGGGTGGCGGTGGTGGCGGCGGCGGTGGCGGCGGTTGGTAACTTGGGGTAGCGTTCCTTAGTTTCTGCTGCGAGCGGGTGCGAATATTTCGCATTAGCTATCGCGTTTTTGCTTGCCAAGCAGACCCATCTGGGGGGATAATGCCACCATTGGTTTAACTTGGACATGCCACCGAGGGGGACAGAGTGCGCTCTTTCGGACAGCCTGTCCGCTAGAGTACTGTTGGACGAGCGACAATTTCAAAGGTTATGTCATCTGTCGGAGCAAAAGGAATCGGCGCTGGTTGGATCATCTTGGGATCACTCTACGGAGTTCTTCTAACCGATGCCGTTGCCGGGTGCATGCTATCAACACAGTACCGCTCAATGACGTACGTAATTGTCCTTGTTGCTGGATGCACGGCTGGGGCACTGGTTGGGATAGTTACCGAACATTGTGCCCTTCAAGTACATAAGCGCCGCATCAAGAATGACCCACGTTCGCCCACCGGTTCATCGCCAAAATCAATCTTGGGAATCTTGTGGTGTATTCTGATTCAGCTCACCATTCTGCATCTGATCACGGCACCGGCCGTGCAAGGTTGACCGGTCATCGTCACGCCGCCAACAAGTCGTGGCCGCAGAGCCCGGCTTCGCCGGGTCACCTTCGATGTTTTTACACAATTCTCACGTTTCCATACAATGAATGTGTGATTTAACTTTTAATCCCCGGTGTGGGCGGTGACGGCCACACCCACCATTGGCGGAATGGGGCTTGCATATTCACTGTTCCTGATTTTCAGCGCACATCATGTTGGAGCGGCGAGATGCGTTTTTCACTGTCAAATCTTTTCCTGATAATTCCGGCGTTCTTTTTTGCTTATATCTGCGCGCTATTTTTGGCTCTGCCTGCTTTTGAAACTACAAAAGCCGATATTGCATCGCTAGAAATATCGCGGTATTTATTTACGCTTCAAGCAGCGAAAGCTGATTTTGATACAGACAGCCGATACCAGCTTTCTAAGCAGGATATAGATGATTGGTTCTCCGGAACACTAGACAGCAACCATCCGCTAACAAGATATCTGGATGATGGGCCATACTCTGATCCATGGGGCAACCCATATCGATGCCGACAAATCGGGCTTGCATTTGGAGTGTACTCGTTAGGACGAGATTCGAAGTCCGTTTCGTTTGGCGATGACGCTGATGATCTGAATTCATGGGATGATCCTTTTTCTAAATCTTTGTATCAATCCGAGCAAGATACAAAACATCGAATACGTCATATTGCTGTAGCGTTCCTAATACTGCCCTTTGCATATTGCGCATTGTTATGGATGCATAGGACATGGCGGCGTCGTAGGGTAGCTGCGCGGGGTCAAACGGAATACGAGGTAAAAACAATATAAGGAACATTATGCTGCCCCAAGCGAATGCAAACGCCAACGCATTTCCTTTTCACGCCGCCAACAAGTCGTGGCCGCAGAGCCCGGCTTCGCCGGGTCACCTTCGAGTTTTTTGCACAATTGACCGATTCCCATACAATGAGTGTGTTACTTAACCCTTAATCCT
>Ga0315338_1003026_pt1 | contig 15370 bp, 13 predicted proteins | sample ASW8metaG_FD_204518 | JGI IMG/M metagenome (GOLD analysis project Ga0315338, IMG submission 204518) | Ammonia-oxidizing marine archaeal communities from Monterey Bay, California, United States - ASW #8 | ecosystem: Environmental > Aquatic > Marine > Coastal | place: USA: California | collected... | reverse complement strand
AACTGGTCGAAGCAATTTCCGAACGTCGCGACAGTCAATTGTTGCAACAAAAAGAAACGCCAGCCGCCGAGATGGCCCGCATCCTACATTTGGCCGGCTTGTTGGCCGAGCTAGTGGCCCAACGCCGACTCGGTGTGCTGCCCGAGCTGCTCGAAGTGGGCGAAGTTTACTGCGGACTCGACAAACAGATGCTCAACCAGATTGTCGAATCGCTTCAACCCAAAGTCGAACAGCTGGCCGAAGTGCTGTCGCTCGATTTATGCGACGGCAACGATTACCCTTCGATTTTAGTAGAAGCCCACGCCCAAATGGCTCAGCTCACCGAAACTCTCGCCGAACCGATGAGCCGAATATCGACGGCAGAATCACCGACCTACGAAGGTGTGCTCGAAGATGCCACCCTGCTTCGCGAAGCCGTGCATTCCTTTTTGAATACCTCGAATGCCATCAGCGAAGAATTGAGCGATTCGTCCAACCCCTTGCTTGAGTCAACAGCGATCCCATCCTCCACAGTCGGCGAGATGCCCATCGCCGAGCGAAAACCTCTCGAACTCCGCTGGTTTGCCGACAAGCTAACCCTGGCAGTCGGCCACTGCCGCTCGCAACGTCAAGCCCTGAGCATCGCCGTGATCGAAATCACCACCCCCAGAGAACCCGACTCGCGCGAAGCCCAGCTCATCGCCCAGGTATTCGACGCCGCCTGCCGCAACATTGATCACGACGACACCACCGTAGAGGCAATCTCACCAACCCGCCGCGCCTTGATCTTGCCCGACTGCGAACGGAGCGAAGCAACTCATCATTCACAAACCGTCCTCACCGCAGTCGAAAAAGCCTCCGCCAAGTTAGAAATCGCCGCCGACTTCACGATCGCCGCCGGTGCCGCTACCGTAGGCTTGCCCTCCAAAAACTTCCTCCCCATGTCGCTCTACGAAACCGCCCAGCGCTGCCTCACCGCCGCCCAATCCAGCGAAACCAGCGTCGTCAAAAGCCTGGAAGTCTACTAATTGCCCTACGCTTATATTTTCAAAGCAAAAAAATGGCCGCGACTCTACAAGTTGCCGGAGTAGTAGGCCATAGGGTTGCAAGCAACGGGTACCTGTCGCTACCTAACGAAGCAGGATAGAATACTCAACGTGGGAGTTAGGCTGCGGTTGTCCTGTGCCAGAACTACCGACAGTTTGACTCTTAATGCCCTGTGGGGCAGTTTGGTATTTCCGATGTCTCGACGTGGCCAGATTCGTAAGCTTGCAAAAACCGATAATGCCGCTGCCTTGAAGCTGGTTTCCAAACTCTCGGATATCCGCGAGCAGATCCAGGCCCTAGGCTGGGTCGCCCGGTATGCCGAGCCCAAGCGGGTGCAGGCAATTGTCGATTCGGCCGTTCAGGCGGCAAATGAATATACCCGTTCAGAGTCCGATCTTTACGCGCCAGCAATCGCACTGGCTTGGCCCTTGCGGGCACTCCACGAAACGGGCAATCTGCGTTCGGTGCAGCAAGTTCGCGATGTCGCACTCGCGATGCTACCGTCGGTAAACCCCTGCTCGAGTCGGACGGAATGCCATGCTACGTTGTTGAACGCGGTAATTCCTTCGGGCTTGTCGGCAGCCGATCCGGTCATCGATTCGATGATTGCCAACTGTGCTGGGGACAACCACTGGCGGATTGTACGTGCCTTTGTCGATTCAGCGCTGCTAGTCAACGGTTTCAATAAAGCGCGTGCCCTTGAGATTGCCACAGCAATCGCCGACGAGACAAAACGGGACGCAACAATTTCTCGACTCCAGGCAGGCGATTCAAGTTTGCCACGCAATTTTTTCTGGTAGCCGAGTCGTAGGGTGCGTGAAGCGATAGCGTAACGCACCTTGTGTACTGAAATCCTTCGCCACCTCTCGGGCCAACATCGTACCAAACACGCCCATCTCGCATTCAAAGTATTCGCCCAACCAACCATTATCTTGGCACCTAGTTCCGCATCTTTCACCGAATTCCCGCCCCTCTGTCCACCCCCAGAACCCGTATGGTATGATTCGCAGATGAGTACCACGGTTCCACCATCTGCCGATCAGCCTGAGCCACATCAGCCTGAATCTGAACAACCCAAGCCAGATCTTCCGGTCCCCCAAAAATTGCCCACAGCGACTACATCAGACGACCCGTTTCATGATCCGGCTGTGGCCCACCTGCCTGAGCTCAAGGTCTCGGACATGCATTTTCGCCCCCAGCGGCGTGTCCTGCTGCCGGTGCTGCTGTTTCTAGCAACCTGTGCTTCTACCTTTTGGGTCGGCACCACTGGGTGGCAGCCTTTGGAAGAAGCCTACTTTGGCACCTATGCCGCCATGTGGCGAACCATCCAGGCCAACTGGGGCATGGGCCTGCAATACATGGTCGCCGTGCTGGCCATCTTGCTCACCCACGAGATGGGCCACTTCCTACAAACCGTCAAAAATCGCATCCCCGCCAGCTATCCGCTCTGCATCCCCATTCCCTTCAACGCCATCGGCACCATGGGTGCGGTAATCGGCATGGACGGCATGCGGGCAGACCGTCGGCAAATTTTCGATATCGGCATCGCCGGCCCGCTGGCCGGCTTGGTGGTAGCCGTGCCCGTTTTTTGGAAGGGCATTGTCGACTTGGATCTCACCAACGTCCCCCAGCCCGGCGAGTTCCAACTCTACCTGCCCTGGGTCGGACAGTGGATGCTCGAACATGCCCACCCCCAGTGGGCAGGCCGCATCTGGATCGGGCTCTCGCAACTCAACCCCTACTTCATGGCCGGCTGGGTCGGCATGCTCATCACCGGGCTCAACATGCTGCCGATCAGCCAACTCGATGGCGGCCATACTATCTACGCGCTGTTTTTAGATCGTGCTCATACGCTGGCCCGTTGGTTTATCTCGCTCACCATTTTTTACGTCGTGGCGAATCTCGACGAAGCCGTGATGTGGACCCCGATGCTCATCCTCGTAATCCTGATGGGCATCCACCACCCACCCACTGCCAACGACAACGTCAAACTCGGCCCCGTCCGCTGGGCCATCGGCCTGGCCTCGCTCACCATCCCCATGCTCTGCTTCCCCATCCGCGGCTTTCAGATGTAAATCGCTTGCCAGAGCCACCCCAAGACAATTTGCCGCTGTGCTACTTAGCGTCGGCGCCCACGCCGAATCACCACCGGTAGGCTCCCCACCCAGCCACTCTTCTATACTCTCTACCCAGTCCGAAAAATTTTCGCACTAGGAATTGAGCCACAACATCTGGGATAATACAGCCATCTACGTAGGATGTGGTGCTTGCACCCATCTTCTACCTCACCGGGTGCCACTGTCTGGCTTGCCCAGCAGTGTGAATCAGAAACCAACATTCAATTGCAGAAAAAACTCAAAATGACAAAATGCAATCAAAAAACACCTAATTCCCAGCCCCAAAACCCAACTTTTGTCCCACCCAGTGCGTTTCAATAAATTCGTGCCAAAACTCACCCCACAAACACGAGCAGCGCAGCATAAACCACAACAATTTAGTCCGAGAAGCCGAACCAAGGAGTATAAAAAGAGTGAGAAACCACAGCTAGAAAGAGCCAGCCGCCCTAAGCTTCTTCGTCAGCCAATGCCAGCAGACGCAAAGCATCAAGGCATTCGATTACCGATTCTGAAGTCGTATCGCGCCAGTTCTCGCGGCGATGGGCGATGATCGCTAGCTTGAAGCTTTCAAAAGCTTCTGCCAAATCATCCGGCAGGCTCTCGACGTCAACCGCCAGTCGGGTGCGTTTTTCTGCAGGTGTAATCGCCTCAGTGGTTTCCTCGTCGCTCGATGAAGCATCGGCAGACGGTTTGCTTTCGCCCGAGTCTGACGTCTTCTCGCCAGAGGGCTCAATCGCAGCCGTCGAGGCGGTGACACCAGTAGAGGAGTTTGTAGAAGAGTCTGCTTCGCCTTCCGCAAACGGGGCTTCCGTTTCCGCTGGTTCTGCCATTTCGGTGTTGTCGAGATCAGTCTCTTGACGTTGCTCTTCCGGCGTGGTGCCGTGCGTTTCCCAACGCTTGCCTCGCATTTGCGAAACCGACCACCCGTTTTGGATGCTTCCTTCCAGCCACATCTCGGCATCGTCCCAATCCAGGGCCGCCTGAAAATGGCTCCAGAAAAGCTTGGAGTACTGCTCGAACACCTCACCAAACCGCTGATTCACCCGACGCAACCGACCCACATGCTGGCTCGTCACGCCCCCAACCAATTGAGCCCAAGCCTCGTCCGAATACTCGGTCACAGCCACCCCTTCAGCCATCAACGCATCGCGCCATTCGCAGATGATGCGACCTTTTTCCCAGTTCGTCGTACTAACCAGAGTGTTCCACTGACCAACAAATCGGGTTGCCGTCTCGGGTGACGCAGCTTCAGTGACTTCGGGATTGGCGGGCTGAGTAGTAGGAGTAGATTCTTCGGGTGCCATGGCAGAGGGAGTCCTTTCAACAAGTTTCCTGGTAACGTCCTGATAACGACTGAGGGGGCGGATTCTAGCATGACCGCCAGCCCCACAACCACCTGCCCAGCCACCTCCAGCAGCAAGAAAACCCGACTCCAGCACCCCTCGCCGACTTACAACCCTTACCATAAGCACATTTTGTGTGAATGGGTAATCGCAACCCAAACAGATGACCCAGGCAAACAAGGGGGATAAGCTGTCGACAATTGCCAGCTGAAATCCTGCTATTTGGGAAAACGGATTCTGCTATTCCGCCGGTGCCCGCTCGTCCGACTCAAACCCGCAACTCTTATGAGCCCCGTCGCAGAAAGGCCGATTCGCAGAAGCCCCGCAGCGGCACAAAGCGATCGCAGGCTTGTCAGGATTGATCGGAAACGCGTTCCCTGCCGAGTCGGTCAACGTAATCGACCCCTCCACCAAAAAAGGACCGTTGGGGCGCACTCCAATTTTCACGTCAGCCATAGGTAACTCGCGATGTTGCAGGAAAAAGAATATAGAATTCAAACCAGGAAATGGTTTGAGAACAGCTACGACAATGTAGCATTTTCAGCCTTCCTTGCCACCAACCGGCACACTACTCCGAGCCTTTTTATTGGTCGTTGCCGGTTTTGCTGATTCAGGAGCCGGATGTAAGTACAAGCGAACACGGATGCGCACTCCCGCCACGGCCTCAGATTCTGCCGAATCTGCTTCAAGTTTAGTTCCTGGCTTAGCAGGCAACGCCTCGTTTGATTGGATCCCCTCAAAGAACTTGTTTTTTTCTTGAGGGATTGCCAAAGCATCGACCATAGCTTCCTTAGCAAGAAGTCCAAATGAATTGCTTGCGCCCGATCGAGTGCTGGTCGACTGCAAAGCCAACAACATCTTCTCAATCTGCTCCGTTGTTCCTTCGACAAGCATCTCTTCCGCCTTGGCCACTCTGCCACCAGCAGCACCACCCGGGGCATTGCGTCCGAGACTACTTCGCTTTCGATTTACATCTGCATCACCCAACTCGGAAACTTGCGTAATTCCATGCAGGGCTAATGTTTTCTCTAGGTCCAGCAGGTCGCGATTCAATACCACATGGACTTCTCGAATCGGCACCGCAGTCTTGGCAAGAGCTTGGCCAAGAACTAATGCTTCCTCTACGACTGCTGCGTTTAGAGCAGGTACCGAATCTGCGAAAGCCGATTCCTCTTCTGGAGCAACGATTTCTGCCGGCATAGGTGCAGGGGCCTCGAACTCCGGCTCTGAGCGCTGATCTTGATCTCGTTCAGCATCCACCGCAGCCAACGGTTGTCCTTCGTTTTCCGCCTCTGGCTGATAAATCATCAGCATTAGTGCCGCAGCTAAGGCCATCACGGCCCAACCCCAACGCCGTGTATGTCCTGATGCTAAATTCCCAGTCACCTCGGCACGCTGTAAAACGGCTTCTTTCAAACCCTCGCTAACAGGCTCACGGGGCAGGGCTTGAATCGTGGCCGACAGCCTACTCAACTCGTCAACCAACTGTCTGGCTGCGGGATTGTCGTGCAAATGCTGCTCGACTTGCGCATGCTGATCGTCGCTCAATTCGCCATCGACATAGGCGCTCAGCAGTTCGTCGTCGAATGCACCGTTAGAAGCATCATTAGAATATGTGTCGGACATGAAATTTTCCGTCGTAGCCGCGTTTTCTTATTTCTATTGTAGGTTAAGGACGTGTCGGTTAGGAACGATCCGTGTCGTCAGGCAACATGATTTCCAGCTCTGCCTTCAATTGCAAGCGAGCCCGAAACAGTCGGCTCCGTACGGTCCCAACCGGCATTTGCAAAATTTCGCTGATCGTTTCATACGAACAGCCTTCCATCTCTCGTAGCAGTAGTATCTGGCGATGCTGATCTCCCAGATTTAATAAGGCCGACTGCACCGCCTCGACTTGTTCAGTTGCGATCATTCCCACATCTGGCCCTGGTTGAGGATCTGTCGGCTCTTCTCCCGCTTGGGCCTTGGCAACTTCTACCGACGCCGTTGGCCGGCGGCGACGCAAATGACTTAATGCCAGGTTCATCGCAATTCGATACAACCAAGTATAAAAGCGAGCCGCCCCACGAAACGAATCTAGTTTTGTATACGCTTGTACAAAGGCATCTTGCATGACGTCGTTTGCGTCTTCTCTCGATCCCAGCACACGCAGCAGGGTATTGAACAGCCGGTCTTGGTAGCGTTCGACCAGCACCCCAAACGCCTGCTGCTGGCCGGCTAGCGCGTCCTGCACCAGGAGTAAATCATCAACAGAAGCGTCTTCGCTCAATTCCCGGCTCCCTATCGTCTTTGACGTAATCCGGCTGCCCAAAGTTCCATCCTAACAGCAGCAATTTAACCACAGATGAACACGGATAAACACTGATAATAGTAGCAAAATTGCCTCGAATGACAGTCTGTTCATCTGTGGTACCAATCCGTACGGTATCTGCAAAAGGGTTTTTTGCTAACATTGCACTATGGATCCGCTCTACTGGATAGAAAATGAATTGAATCGCCTTGCCGAAGCCGATCTGTTGCGCAAGCTGCCGCCGCCACTTCGCGAGGCTGGGGCCTCAGTGAAGGTCGGCGCAGCGCAGATTATCAATTTCGCATCCAACGACTACCTAGGCCTTGCAGCCGACCCGCGTTTGATCGAAGCCGCTGCCACCGCCTGCTATCAACAAGGCGTTGGCCGGGGGGCCAGCCCGCTGGTGAGCGGTCGCTCGGAAATCCACGACCAATTAGAAAAAAAACTCGCCGAGTTCTTTGCGGTCGAGGCTGCCTTGCTTTTCCCCACCAGCTTTGCTGCCAACGCCGGCATCATCCCGGCGCTGGTCGACCGTGACGACGCCATTTACGGCGACGAAAAAAATCACGCCAGCATTATTGATGGCTGCCGACTCTCGCGTGCCGAGCGCCACATCTACCCGCATACAGACGTTGTTGCTTTAGAAAAAATGCTCGCCCAGGGCGACTCGTATCGACGCCGGCTGATTGTTACCGATTCCCTGTTCAGCATGGACGGCGACCTTGCCCCGCTGCCACAATTGGCAGCCCTCGCCGAAAAATACGACGCCATGCTGATGGTCGACGAAGCCCATGCCGTGGGCGTCTTCGGGACTCAGGGCCGTGGTGTTGCTGAGCACTTTGCTGCCGTAAATCCCACCCTCGAACAGCGTATCCACATCCGTGTGGGCACCTTTGCCAAAGCGCTGGGGGCTGCAGGGGGATTCGTTTACGGAAGGGCGTCGCTCATTCAATGGTTGGCAAATCGAGCCCGCAGCTATGTCTTTTCCACGGCACACCCCGCTGCCATTAGTGCCGCTGGGTTGGTTGCTTTGGATATCGTTCGTACGGAGCCGGAGCGCCGTACGACCTTGCTTGAAAATGCCCGCCAATTACGGAATCAGCTCTGCGGACAAGATTGGGACATCAGCCCCTCGGTCAGTCAAATTATCCCCCTGCGAATTGGTTCGCCTGCCCGTACGATGCAAATCTCTCAGTTTCTTCGCGATCGGGGGTTTTGGGCTCCCGGCATTCGGCCCCCTTCGGTCCCACCCGACCAATCGTTGCTAAGGCTGGGGGTGACCGCAGCGCATACGCAGCAAATGCTCGATTCTCTGCTCCAGGCCTTGGCAGAAGTGTATAAATTCGCGGATTAAGCTACTATATTAGTCCCTAATCGAGTTGCACCAGATTTACCGATTGCTCCGACAACTCGGTTGCGGACCACCTACGAAGGCCCTCGGATGGATTTTACGTAAGTAGTTTCGCTGCAAAAACTTGACGCTGCCCCCAGTCCTACTTACGATCGAATCTATAAGGTCAATTAACTCCTGCCCCCCAATATACGTACATTTGGTGCCAAATCCGGCACCGATCGCATGCTCTTGGCAATGCTGCCATCGAGAGCTCTGGAAGGAAACTCCTTTGTCGCTGGTTGTTCAAATTGTGTTGGCGTTGCTCCTGCTTGGTGGGCTGATTGCGCCGTTCATTGCAAATAAGTACTGGCACTGGAGCCAGACCCTGCTTGTCATCTGCGTTGAGTTGGCGGGTGTTGGTGTCTTGTTCTTGGGTGCCGAGACCGTTCGTACGCATCACATTTTGCGTAAAGACATTCCGCAGCTCGAAAAAAATGTGGTTGCCGCGGAGAAGCAAAACGAGGTTCTCATTCATGGATCCGGCGATACCCCGGGAGTTCTCGATCTGGAGCATCAACTGCAAATGATCTCTCGCGATCGGGGTCGTGTCTGGAGACGTGTGATGCCCGTCGGCGAAGTCGGCAACGACGGCCAAATCGAAGTGGAGATTACCCAACCCAAACCTCACGGCTTAGCCGCAGGCGCAATTGTGTTTGCCTTTGAAGACAGTGGCCAAATTCCGCAGGCTACAGACGACTCAGAAGAATTCGACGACTCGGACGAATTCTCTGAAGAGGAAGTTCCCGCCGACGAGGGCGAAGAAGTGGCGGCAGACGCTGCGGCGCCTGCTGGCAATCGCCAGTACCTTGGTGAATTCCGTGTAGTCGAAGCAACAGAAACTGGTGTCGCCTTAGAACCCGTTCTGCTGATCAATCAACGCACGGGCCAAAGGCTTGTCGATAGCCAAGGGCCGTGGAGTTTGTACGAAGCAATGCCTACAGACCGTCATCGTATCTTTGCTGGCATGGACGAAGAACAATTGCGTCGACTGTTACCTGGAGAGTCGGTGGAAGAATACGTCCGCCACGGTTCCCCCGCGGTCCCCGCCGATAACGAATTCAACCGAGTTGGCCTCGACGAAAACGATCAGCCTGTCGAGAGCGACAAGGCCGTTAAGTTTATTTACGACCGACCACTGCGAGACTACGCCTACATTTTTGCTGATCTTGCTCAGCAACGCGTATTCCTACAGGCAAGCAAACAGGCGGTCACCGAAGATAATACCAACCTTGCCGAATCGATTAAAAGCGGCGAGCGGCTGGGAGAATTTCGCAAACAGCAGATCCAAGCCTTGACGGCCGATCGTGAAGGGATGGTTCAAGATCGTCAGGCGATCGAGGCATACCTCAATCAAGTTGGCCAGCAGCTCGCTTCGGCCAAACAGCTTATCGAGCAAACCTTGGCGGATAATTCCAAGTTGGCCAACCAGCTAACTGAACAGCAAATGAGCCAACTTCAGCTTATCAATAGCTCTGCCCCCGCTCCGCCGGGTGCCGAGGCTCCCGCCCCGTAGCTCTTTACTGAAAGTGCTAGCTTATCGTCGGTGGTTGCCCTCAATAGGCAAACTTTCCACTTTCGGCTTTTCTACTGGATCGGTATCTTTGCGGTCTCCCAGTCTGATTGTGCTGGGCTAGCAATTCCTAAATTCCTCCTACCTGTATAATGCTGTCATGGGACTGTACGACCGAGATTATGGACGCGACGATTCCAGTTGGCAGCCTGGCATCCACATGGGCGGTACGCGCACGCTAACTACCAATTTGGTGCTGATTACCGTCGGTGTTTATATACTGCAACTCCTTACCAGTCCCGCTGCACCTAGTTTTCCTGGCGATGATGGGGTGGTTACCAATTGGTTCTCGCTCTATGGCAACACGCTTACCCAACCCTGGCGAATATTCGAATTCCTTACCTACGGGTTCCTCCACTCGCCAGACGATTTCCGACATATCCTCTTCAATATGTTCGGCTTCTGGATGTTTGGTCGAACGGTAGAAGCAAGATACGGTCGGCGAGAATACCTGGCCTTCTACTTGATAGCTATCGTCTTTGCCGGGGTAACCTGGTATGGCGCGGAGTTCTTTGCCAACAAATCGCAAATGCCGATCCAGATGCTAGGTGCTTCGGGTGGGCTGAGTGCGGTTTTGATTTTGTTTGCACTCAATTTCCCCAAACAATTGATTTACATCTGGGGAGTGCTTCCGCTGCCAGCTTGGGCATTCGCGCTCTTCTTTGTTGGCTCGGATCTCTACGGAGCCATCGATCGGACGGGCAATGTCGCTTTCACCGCTCACCTTGGTGGGGCCCTGTTTGCTTTCCTCTATTTCCGCAACCAATGGAAACTAGGCAATTGGCTCCCTCAAAATTGGTCGCTGCCAAAACCACGTAGGGGCCCCAAGCTGCGGATTCATGAGCCCAGCGAGCGTGAATCGGAAACCGAACAAAAGGTTGACGAAATCCTGAAAAAAATCCAAGAACAAGGCCAGGAAAGCCTCACACGGAGCGAAAAACGCACCTTAGAAAAAGCCAGCAAAGAGTACCAAGACAGGCGCCCCTAGTTGACTTTCTTGAAGTGGCTTCGGAAATTCTTAATCCCCCATCCCCAATAGTTCCATGGCACGACGCCGGCGACGATACTGGTGGGCATATTTGCTCGTACCTCTCTGGGCGGTCGTGCTCGGTTTGCAGCATTTCCGACACAGCACGATCAGCGTTAGCACGACTTTTGTGGTCCTGCCAGTCGAAAAATCCGCCGGCATGATCCACATTCCTGGTGGCGCTTTTGTGATGGGAAGCACTAGCCCAGCCACTGCTGACCAACGGCCGGCGCATACCATTCATATTGATTCCTTCTGGCTCGACCAAACCCCGGTCACCAATCGTCAGTTCGAACAATTCGCCCAGCGGACGGGTTACCAGACGACAGCCGAGCAGCAAGGTTATTCGCAGGTTTACAATCCGATCACCGGTGCTTGGCAGAAAATTCAGGGAGCCGACTGGCAGCACCCCAAGGGCCCCACGAGTTCGCTGGTCGGCAGGCAAAATTACCCCGTTGTGCATGTTTCGTGGTACGACGCCGTAGCCTTCGCAGCCTGGGCCGGGAAAAGGCTCCCTACCGAAGCGGAATACGAATTCGCCGCGCGGGCGGGTGTCGACGATTGCCGTTACCCGTGGGGGCGAACGCTAAAAACCTACCAGCAATTTCAAGCCAACTATTGGCAGGGCCCCTTCCCAGGGAAAAATCGGGGAGAGGACGGATTTTTAGGACTTTCGCCAGTTAAAACTTATCCGCCAAATCGGTTTGCTCTGTACGACATTGCCGGCAACGCCTGGCAATGGTGTGCCGACTGGTATCAAGCAGACTACTACGGCCATAGCCCCACCAAAAATCCCACGGGCCCAACCCGTGGCGAAAACCGCGTCCGCCGCGGGGGCAGCTGGCTCACCCGTGTCACTGATATCGATAACGACCCGCTACGTGTTGCGAATCGCAACCACGCACCACCCACACAAACTTCCAATCAAACCGGCTTCCGTTGTGTAAGATAAGGGGAGTCGGTTAGGCTTGGATTTTTATTAAAAAGAATTCGCCATGACTTCCTCAGCACCACAGACTGTTTTGATTACCGGGGCCAGCGGCTTGATCGGTTCCGCGCTAACCCATTCTTTGGAATCGCAAGGCCACAAGGTGTTACGCGCAGTTCGCCGTGACGTCCAAGATGCAGAAAAAGAAATCCACTGGGTTCCGGCTGCTGGTACACTCGACCATGATCGTCTCGAAGGTGTCGACGCAGTCGTCCACCTCGCCGGGGCAAATATCGCTGGCAAGCGTTGGACTCCGGCCTATAAAAAGCTGTTGCTCGAGAGTCGCATCCAAGGGACAGCGCTGCTTAGTAAAGCGGTGGCTCAACTCGATCGTAAGCCGAAGGTGTTTGCCTGCGCGTCTGCGATCGGTCTTTATGGGGATCGTCGCGACGAGCAACTTACCGAGTCGTCGCCCATCGGCGCAGGCTTTCTGCCGGAAGTATGTAATCAATGGGAACAAGCTTGCCAGCCGGCACACGATGCCGGTATTCGCGTTGTTAATATGAGGTTTGGCGTTGTGCTCAGCCCTGCTGGGGGTGCTTTGGCTACGATGCTGACGCCCTTCAAAATGGGAGTCGGCGGAATCCTTGGCAGTGGGCAGCAATATTTTAGCTGGCTCGCGCTCGACGATGCCGTCCGGGCGGTTGAATTTGTATTAGCCACCGACTCGCTAACCGGCCCCGTCAATCTCGTTACTCCCAACCCGGTGACCAACCACAAGTTCACCAAAACCCTCGGCCAGGCGCTCTCTCGCCCGACGATCTTGCCGATGCCCGCCTTTGCTGCCCGGCTGGCATTTGGCGAAATGGCTGATGCCTTGCTACTGGCAAGTGCCCGTGTGGTGCCGGAACAGCTAACCAAAGCAGGCTTTGTTTATCGGTACCCACAGCTGCTGCCTGCGCTGGAGTACTTGCTTGGATAAGCTAAGGTCTGGCATCCGGTATAGCGAGCTAAGATTGGTACCATCGATGGAATTTAGCAAAATCTTTTTCTTACCGCGGGCAGATTCCCGACTCTTGCTAGATTTGGTTCCAATCAGCAGACCGGGCGAGTAGAATTGCCACTTCGGTCGTAAGAAAAGGGGCCTAGTGACAAACGAAGGATTGTTGATAGAGCCAAGTCACAAATACTTCTGTTGTGTGAGTTAGATTAGATACTCTCTTTCATTATTCCATCCGTACTTCGATGTAGGATTTTCACCATGACAAGAATCAAGCAATCGACGGTTCCACTGATTGTCGTCGCTTTGGTCGGTGTAGTTGCAGGCTATCTACTGCATGGCAACGATGTGCAGCTAACTCATGAGTCTATTGCTGCTCAGCAGGTGACAGCGACATCAACCGAAATAGGCCAAACTCCCAAACCTTCGCCTGTGAAGTCGTCGTCCGATCGAGACGTTTACTACCCGGGTACGGAAGACTTGAAGCCAGACGAGATGCGGGTGATCTGCACCGGTTCCGGTATGCCGATGCCCCGCCTCAAGCAAGCGGCAGCCAGCTTCGTCGTTGAATTGGGAAACGGCGACAAATTCATTTTCGACATGGGCACTGGTTCCATGCATCGAATCTATGCTCTCGGCATCCCGCTGGACTACATTGACAAAGTTTTTCTTACCCACCTTCATTGTGACCATTTTGGCGACTTACCCGGATTCTACATGTACGGACCTCAGAACAATCGTTCTGTGCCCCTACGAGTTTGGGGGCCAGGCGGAGGAGGCACTCGTCCGGAGTGGGGAACCAAAGCCGCGATGCACCACATGCAGGAAATGTTTGCCTGGATGAACGGTACCTTGGCGGGACTAATCGACATGAGGTCGTTGCAGTTAGACGTCACCGAATACGATTGGTCGAAAGAAAACAACGTTATCTACGAACACAACGGCGTGGTCATTAAAAGCATTCCAGCGGTTCACCTTGAACAGTCGGCGAGTTTCATCCTGGAATGGAATGGCATGACGCTGGCCTACTCGGGAGATACGCTGCCGAACAAATGGTGGATTGAGAATACCAAAGGCGTTGACCTTTCCATCCATGAGTGCATCTTTACGCCCGAAATGGCCATGTCGAAGTGGAGCTTCTCTGCGCCAGAGGCATTAAACGCGATGACCACGGTTCACGCCAATCCCGCTTTCTTTGGCAAAGTGATGGCCATGTCTAAGCCAAAGCACGCTGTGGCTTATCACTTTCAGAATGACGCGGACACGCTTCCGCTGGTCATGAATGCTGTCGAGCAGTATTACGACGGCCCGGTTGATTACGCTCAGGACTTCATGGTGTGGAACGTCACCAAAGACGGTGTTCGCACACGCATGGCGGTGCCCAATACAGAAGCTTATCCAACACCACCACTCCAGGAAAAGAAAGTCGCTGAGGGTGGTGATCGTTATCAAACCCCCGATTTTGTGCTGGATGGCTTTCCCGACGAGTTCACTGAGCTCTCGAATCAGATTTATGACGACTTCAACAAGAAGCACAGGACCGATTTCAAATTCCAGTTGAAGAAATGACCTGTGGTTTTGGTGAGAGAGGTCGTGCTGGTGGTCACCCCAACCAGCCGTACTGAATGGCACTTCCAGTACCTGGGCGGAAGAGAAGAACGCTGCTCAAGTGTGCCCAGCCCACTTTCAAGGTGCGTCTCTGAAAACCGACCTCGTCGTCTTCTATTTCCTCTTTCCCGCTATTATCGGCGTTCTAAAGCTATTTTAAGCCGCTAAACACGTGATTCAGCCCAATGACGCCCATTGTGAGAACACCAAAACGCGGTAAAATGAGGAATTCTTTTGAACCTCCCATTGTTTAGAGACTGTCGATGCACTCACAAGTTGTTGTCCTGGGTGGCGGCCCCGGTGGTTATGCTGCAGCCTTCATGGCTGCCGATTTAGGCATGGAAGTCACCATTGTCGAAGCCGATCCACGCCTCGGCGGAACCTGTCTGTTGCGCGGTTGTATTCCTTCGAAGGCCTTGTTGCACGTCGCCAAGGTGATCAGCGAAGCTCGCGAAATGAACGAATGGGGTGTCGCCTTCGGCAAAATGAAGCTAAACGTCGATACCATGCGTGCCCGCAAAGAGCAGGTCATCGACACCCTCACCAGCGGTCTGGCCCAGTTGGCCAAACGCCGCAAAGTGAGGGTCGTCAATGCTCGGGGCATTTTTGTCGATTCGCAAACGCTGCAGCTCGAAGGTGGTGATCCGGCTAGCTACGAAAGCGAACGGATTACTTTCGATCACTGCATTGTTGCCACCGGTTCAACTCCTGCGATGCCAGGGATGTTTGATATCGGTTCCGACCGGGTGATGGACTCGACCGGTGCTTTGCAATTGGCCGACGTACCTAAAACGTTGTTAGTGATTGGCGGCGGCTATATCGGGCTCGAGATGGGTACCGTTTACGCCGAACTGGGTAGCAAGGTTACCGTCGTTGAATTCATGGACGGCCTGCTCCCTGGGGCGGATCGCGATTTGGTCAAACCGCTTGCCAAACGACTCGGCAACCTGTTGACCGAGATACACCTGAACACGAAGGTCGTGGGCTTGGAAGAAGCCGGCAAGAAAATTGAAGTTCAGATGGAAGGCCCCGAAACGAGCGGGGCCTTTTCCTTTGATCGGGTGCTGG
>Ga0315338_1003025_pt1 | contig 15370 bp, 15 predicted proteins | sample ASW8metaG_FD_204518 | JGI IMG/M metagenome (GOLD analysis project Ga0315338, IMG submission 204518) | Ammonia-oxidizing marine archaeal communities from Monterey Bay, California, United States - ASW #8 | ecosystem: Environmental > Aquatic > Marine > Coastal | place: USA: California | collected... | reverse complement strand
AGGATGAATACAAATGCTGAAAATGATTGCTCCCTTTGAAATGGGTATTTGCGTCGATGACCTTGAAAATATGATTGCATTTTATGGAGACGTATTAGGCTTCAAATTGATCAGTAAAATTGATGTGCCAGCAGATAAAAGCAACGAGGCGGGATTTACGTCCGGCGGCTACACCATTGTTCGCATGCAGACAAACTACGGTGAACGTATTAAGCTGGTTAGGCCGATGACATCGCCCAATCCCAGGACATCTGGAAAAGAGGTTTTGTCCAAAAAAGGAAATGTTTTTCTGACTTTCATCGTCGAAGATCTCAAACATACTGTTTCAAGGATCAAGGATACGGACGCCCCTATCCGAACCCAAGGCAGTATTATGGAGGTACGGGACGGCGTGTTTCTCTCAATCATAGACGACCCTGAAGGCAATCACCTGGAATTCGTCGAATATAGTGACATTACCAACTACCGGCCCGGTCTTGTTTAGGCTTCCCATTCCATGTGACCGTCTACAGCAATAAATTGACCGCTTATGTGTTTGGCCTTTTCTGAAGAGAGAAATACCACTAAGTCTCCCACCTCTTTAGGCTCTATCCAGCAACGCATGGATATATATTTTAGATACTCCGCCTCGGTCTCTTCTAATGTTTTTCCATCGGCCTCTGCTTTTCTCGCTAAGATCGCCCGACCTCTCGTATTATCGATGAGGCCCGGCAAAATAGCATTACAACGGATATTCCATGGGCCCAGTTCTCGGGCTACATTGTGAGTTAGACCCATCACGCCCTGTTTTGATGTGATATAGGGAAGACGATTTGTCATGCCCGTGCGAACAGAGACTGTCGAAATATTTATGATTGTACCGGATTTTTGTGCCTTCATGTATGATGTCGCATTTTGGACGCAGTAGAACATACCGTTCAAATTGACATCGATCGTTCGACGCCATTCGTCAACATCAATTTCTTCGATTGGGGAATTACCGCCACTGATACCAGCATTATTCACAAGGACATCCAAACCACCCATCGAAACTTCCACGTCCTCAAAAAGTCGTGCAACATCAGCGGCATTCCCCACATCGCAGCGCGTACCACTAATACCACTATTTTCTTTAAGCGCAGTTTCTAAGGCCACACTGTCGATGTCACAGATATGCACCCTGGAACCTTCTTGAAGACAACAGTCGGCGATAGCTTTACCGATACCCGACGCAGCGGCGGTTATCAAAATCCTTTGATTGACAGTCAATGGCTTTCAACCAGTTAGAATGCGACTTGGTCTCCGCCCTTCAGGGCGAGGCGCTCACGAGCCTCCGCAGGCGTTGCCACATCAAGAGAGAGATCCTCAACAATACGCCTTATCTTAGCAACCTGCTCCCCATTGGATTTAGCCATCTCGCCTTTACCTATATAGAGCGAATCCTCAAGTCCAACCCGGACGTTCCCGCCTAAGATAGCGCCCGTAGTAACAAAGCTCATCTGGTGTCGACCGGCAGCAAGAATAGACCACTCATAATTTTCTTCACCGAAAAGCTTATTTGCAATTCTTCGCATATGAGCGAGGTTCTCAATATCTGCACCGATACCGCCTAGAATTCCAAATATGGTTTGTACAAAGAACGGTGGCTTGACTAGCCCTCTATCTACAAAGTGCGCAAGGTTATAGAGATGACCCATATCATAACACTCAAATTCAAATCGAACACCATGTCCCTCGCCAAGCTCTTTTAGAACCCATTCAATATCCTTAAATGTGTTGCGAAAAATAAAATCCCGGGTCATCTCAAGATATTTGGGCTCCCATTCATATTTCCAATCAAAAGGCTTATCCAAGATAGGATAGAGTCCAAAATTCATGGATCCCATATTAAGCGACGTCATCTCAGGGCTCGCCCGCAGGGCGCCGGCGCAGCGCTCTTCAAGAGACATACCGTGACCACCGCCAGTGGTAATATTTACGACGGCGTCAGTCGATTGCTTAATGCGAGGCAAAAATTCCATAAACACATCTGGGTTTGGTGTGGGACTGCCATCTTCAGGATTTCTGGCATGTAGATGTAAAATGGACGCACCCGCCTCCGCGGCTGCAATTGCATCTGTCGCAATTTCATTCGGCGTGATTGGAAGGTGTTCAGACATTGTCGGTGTGTGTATTGAACCGGTGACAGCACACGTGATAATTACACTTTTTGCCATTTAGGCCCCCTCTCCTGAAGACTATTTGTTCATAATTATTTCTTTAAAAGGACAATAATAGAAAATTAAGGCATTGATCAATAAGTAGAGGGATAGAACTTGTCATAATTTTTTCAAATTAGGTAAACCTATTGGAATTTTTTTGCTGACAGTTTTAGCTAGTTCTATCAGCCGACCTTCACTGAAGCGCGGCCCTACGATCTGAAGTCCGGCGGGCAACCCCTCACCTGTCAACCCTGAAGGAACGGAAAGTGCAGGCAAACCAAATAGGGAAAAAACTAGTGTTGGGGCAAACCAATCAAAATAACTTTCCATTTTCCTGCCGTTGATTTCTTCTGGATAATTTTGATCGACTGGAAAGGGAGTTATTGGAAGTGTCGGCGTTAAAATGGCATCATAGTGTTCAAAAATCTCAACAAGCTTAAACCAAAGCGTAGACCTAATAGTTTCTGCTTCAGCGATTTCCGTTGGTTTTTGATCAAGGCCTTTTCTTATATTACTTGCAAGATTTGTCCCTAATTCATCCAACCGGTCAATCAGGTGCAAATATTTATTCACCATCCATTGGCCTCGCAATATCGAAAATGCCGGCCTCCCCTTGGATAAATCCAATTTGCAATCATTTATAATGTGGCCAACACTCGCAACTACAGTAGCTGCGTTTCGGCAACATTCTGCAATACTCTTATCGACACCAATATTTGCAACGTCTGGGACATAAGCAATTTTAAGGGTTTCGATTTTTTGATTTTCAGAATTTATATACCGCGATTGCGGGCAATGAGGGTGACTGAGATGAGGCTGCGCCATAACCTCCAGAAGCACGGCCAAGTCTTCCGATGACCGTGCCATGGGCCCTGGAACACCAAGAATATCAAATGGTGTGTTGCCCGGACCTGAAGGTACAAGACCAGGTGTCGGTCTGAGACCCATTACACCGCAAAATGCCGCGGGAATTCGGAGAGATCCACCCAGATCCGATCCAGATGCCATAGGAAACATACCTGATATAAGCCCCGCTCCACCGCCACCCGTAGACCCACCCGCAGAAAGCTTGGTATTCCAAGGGTTTCGGGTAGCGCCAAATACGTCGTTATAAGTATTACCGCCTGTAGCAAACTCCGGTGTGTTGGTTTTACCAATGATTATTCCATCTGCCTCCTTGATACGCTGAACAATTATGTCATCCTTATCCGGGATATGATCAGCGAACAAAGGGGAGCCGAAAGTAGTACGAATTCCCGCTGTCGCAGTTACATCTTTAACACCGATTGGTACGCCGGCGAGTAGGCCAACTTGTTCTCCGTTGGACACACGCTTATCTATATCTTTTGCCTGGTTTAAAGCGGCTTCTTCGTTGAGCGTCACTACGGCGTTAATAACACCGTTGGTTGCGCTTATCCGATCGAGATGACTTTCAATGACATTTACGGCGCTCAGGTTTTGAGATTTGATATGCTCAACAATTTCAGTGGCAGAGTAAGTCCAATAATCAGAACTCATCTCGATATTGCCTTTTAATCCTCAATAAAATTTTATTGCCTTAGCTAAAGGTGGTCAGAAACGTTGCCGTAATCGGAAAAGCCCAGACGATACACATGACTACTAGCATCAGCATCCAATACGGAATTGATCCGGCGAATATCTCGGTTAAGGTAACACTACTATCGGGGACCGCGCCTTTTACAGTATAAACCAATAGGCCTAGCGGTGGTGTCAATAAGCCGGCCTCTATAGCAAGAATGCCAAATATAGCAAAAGCGTTAACGTTCCATCCGGCCGCCTCAGCTAAAGGCCAAAAGATTGGAACCGTTAAGAGGATAATTGAGATGGAATCAATCAGAGTACCGAGGGCCAACCAAATTACAATCATTAAGACAGTTATGCCAAAAGGGCCCAAACCCATCCCACTGATAATATCTTGGATCATGTCGACGACCGAACCCAATGCCAAGAATTTGGCATACATGGCAGCGGTCATAAGTAAAACCAAAATGGGAGCAATGGTTTTTCCAGAATCAACGACTGCTGTCCTATATTCTGCCCATCGAAGACCCTTAATATAAGAGAAAATAATGGCTCCACCGCATCCTACGGCCGCCGACTCCATGGGAGTAAAAAAGCCCGCAAACAATCCGCCTAGAACTAATAGAATGAGCACAATTACCCCGAAACCACTTATCATCTCTCGACCAGTTGGAACCGTTTCTTCAGGTTGTCCCTCAACTTTTGATGGAGCCAACTCCGGTTTCATTCCCGCTCTTACGGAGACATAGATACCCATAAGAAGGGCTAAAATAAGTCCAGGGATAAAACCCGCTAAAAAAAGTTTGCCTATGGATTTCTCTATTATAATGCCCCACACGATTAGAAGGACACTCGGCGGAATAAGCATGCCCAAGCTCGCACTACCAGCTATGGACCCCAAAGCAAAACTTCTATTATAGCCAAATTTCATCATCTCGGGATAAGCTATTCGAGAAAAAGTCATAGCCGAAGCAACGCTTACCCCTGTAACCGCTGCAAACACTGCATTCCCAAGAACTGTCGCTATAGCTAGACGACCAGGAAGTTTGACTAAAAAATAATTTGCAATTTTATATAAATCAGTTGCCATACCTGCCCTACTCATGAACTCTCCCATGAGCACAAACAATGGTATCGCAGCAAAAACGGCATTCCTTAATACGGCATAAGCCGAGCTACTTGCCAACTCAAGAGTGATCCCCACGTCACCGAAAAGCAAATAGGTTCCAACCAAAGACACCATGCCTAAAACGATAAAAATGTGAAACCCCAACACTATAAAAGTTATCAAGGCAATAAACATGATGAGTAGAACCACGGGCGCTTCTAACATCTACTCCCCCCAGGCACTCTCTCTATTGTAACTTTTTTCTCTATTGTAACTTTTTTCACGGTCCGTTAACCCTTCTTCGGAGCTATCTTACCTGTAACTGTATGATAAAAAAGTTGCAGGTAAATGAGACAGCAAATTCCGCTAAATATGATAATTAGAGTACGGACAGGATATACCGGGACTTCAAAGGATCCCGCCCCTTCAAATTCTTTCAACTTCCAGCCAATTATCATGGTATCCCACCCGCCCCAGATAATAGCTGCAAAAAGTATTATACCCAGAATATATGTTGAGCAGTCTATGGTGCGCCTAATTTTGTCCGACACGACGTTAAAAATAAATACCGTTCTTATCATAGCTCGACGTTTGATAGAGGATGGCAATTCAAGGAACAATATGCCGACGATTGAGTTAGCAACAATTTCGTGGGTACCTGCAAATGGTGCACTAAATGCTTCCCTTCCAATAATGTCCCACAAATAAATTCCACAAAGCAGCAAAGCCCAAAAAGCAGATATCGTACTGAGAACTTCCGTTAACCGGTCGACGAAGTCTTTTGTCATACCAGTTTCCTCGCTTGTCGGGATGGCCATAATACCCCCTTAAAACCAATCCATTTAGACTACATTACTTTCGTTTGAGAAATTATACACACTGGAAGGGTGAGAGTTCTAAACGCAAATTTGTAATTCTGTATACACGGGTAATCAATTATCTCAACAAGATCAAGGCCGCATGTCGTCCTTGAGCCCCACAATTTGCCAACGTCGTTTTAATGTGTAATATCAGCCAATACCAAGACAAATAAACTTTAAGTACGCATGGGAGACAAAAGATGAAGACAAGTCATTTGAAAACGGGAAGCACATTTGCTGCCGCGACGGCTATCGCTTTTGCCGTGTCGATTTCACTAGCAAACGCCGCCAGCTTTACTCTTAAAATTGGCTCTGGACAACCTATGAAGCCACTGGAACCGATCAATCAGGCAAATTACTACTTTGTTCCGACAGTAGAAAAAAGAGTGGCAGCAGAAACAAGCCATAAGATCAAGTTTATTAAACTCTGGAGCACCGTATCCTCCCCGTTTGACGTTCTTGAAAATGTTCAAAAGAAACTTTTTGACATAGGTCTCTTTTGTGCTTGCTTTGAACCAACCAAAACCACACAGCTTGCATTTCACTATTACCTTCCAATGGTAACGGACGACCCGGTAACCCAGTTGAAGATCACCCGTAAGACGTACGCGGAATTCCCCGAATGGGAAGCAGACACCAAACGCTTCAACCAAACAGTTTTGGGTGCCCCCGCATTCTCGTCATACGGCATTGGAACTACGTTTGGCTGGAAAAAAGTGACGGATTTGGCCGGACATAAGCTTGCCGGTGCGGGTCTTAACCTCCCTTGGTTAAAACTATTGTCAGATGTCACCGTTATTCAAACCAACCTAAACGAAGCTTATAACTCGTTGCAGTCCGGTGTTTATGAAGGCGTAGTCATATTTCCACCTGCTTGGAAAGGTTTCAAGCTCGATGAACCAGCAAAGTTTTATACTGAAGTTGGCTGGGGCGCTACGACGCTTTATCAAATGACGATTAACAATGACACTTGGGCTAAACTTCCCAGTGGGATTAAGAAAATCATCAATGAAGAAAAAGAAACCTGGATGGTAAAAGCATCTGAGTTAGCCCGCAAAAAGTATGATAGCTCTTTAATTGCTCTAAAAAAGGATGGCAGCACTATTTATAAATTGCCTTACGACCAAAGAGCTGCGATGGCCAAAGCTTACGACGGTTGGGCCAACGATGAAGCAAAGAAACTAGATGCAAAAGGTCTTCCGGCGAGCAAACTTTTCAGACGCTACTTAGCTATTGCTGAAGAGGCTGGGATCAAACTACCTCATAAGTACAACATTAAGTAACAAGAGAAAGAATTTTAAATGCTCAGGCCCGCCTATTTTTAGGCGGGCCCTTTTCTTAACCATGTGGAGTTAAAAGACAGGGATGTCACCTGGCATAGGAAACCACAAGATTGCTCCCAGAAACGTAAGACGCTTCTTCCGACAGTAACCACAAAATTGCAGCGGCCACCTCCTCTGGTTGGCCTGCCCTCCCCGCGGGCAAAGTAGGTCCCTGTTTTTCTATCCGCCCCGGTGGCTGAATTTCGGTGTCTATGAGACCCGGGCTCACAACATTTACTCTAATACCTTCCCCAGCCACTTCCTGTGCAAGTCCCCAACCGAGAGCATCAACGGCTCCCTTCGACGCGGCGTATGGGACACACATTCCAGGGGAACCGAGACGAGACGAGACCGAAGAAACCAATACAATAGAACCGCCGTGCCCGCCGTGGTTTGGTGACATACGCTTTACTGCCTCACGAGAACCTATTATCGCCGCGTTGACATTCAAATCAATCAACGGCAAAAGTTCCTCGTATTTTAATTCGTCGATCCGTCCATAAGGCTCAACAATTCCGGCACTGTTAACAAAGCCTTGGACTGGTCCTAATTCGGCTTCACAAATATCAAAGAGACGGATTATGTCACCCTCGTTACGGATATCCGCCTGAACTGCGATGGCTTCTCCACCCATGTCTTTTATTAAATCAACGGTTTGGTTTGCACGATCATTGTTAGTCACAAAGTTTACACAAACGCGCCAACCCTTTTTGCTAGCGCCAATAGAAACACTATGTCCTATACCCCTGCTACCTCCCGTTACCACTAGCACTTTTGACATTTTTTCCAGAGCCTCCAATATTTAATGATCATGCGTCAATTTCTTTAGTATCGACTAATCGCAATCCGTGCCAAACAAATTCATATGGTGGATTGACCTTCAAGTCCAGTTTGCGACCTCGCAAATATCTCCTTACTTTACGAACACCGGAAATAAAGTGTTAAATGATAAAGTCAGTAAACAAGCAAATGGATGTTAGATATGGAAGTCGACACAATCGACCACGTAAACGTGGAAACTGATGATATAGATCGTTCAGCTAAGTTCTATCGGGACGTAATTGGTTTAAAAGAAGGTCCGCGTCCAGATTTTGACCGTCCTGGTTTCTGGATGTATGCAGGTAACAAACCTGTTGTTCACATAATCAAGACAGATCCTAACAATAAAATGCTTACGGGTTCCAAGGATGCTTCAATTTCTCACTTTGCTCTACAAATTAAAAATATAAATAATGCTCGTGATCATTTGGATTCTATGGGAGTCAAATATCGCACCCTTGACGTTCCAGGATCCAAAGTTAGTCAACTATTCTTGGAAGATCCAGAGGGGGTGTTAATAGAATTGATTTATCTGCCAAAGGGCAAGCGTATATAATAACAATGGTGGTTTGATACAAATTTTAAAAGTTCTATAGATATATCAAATGGTACCAAGACAAAATGTTGGAAATTTTTAGGACAACTCTCTGCTCTTTAGCTTTCATCAAATAACAATTTACTGCAACTTCAGCATGACTACTGACCTGACTTTGGCAAAGTCTTTGCTTGACCAAATCTGCTCTGGCCATTAATTCCGAAACAACTATATACACACCAACAATTTATGAACCCATCATCCTCAGTATCATCCTCCGGCCTCGAGACTGTTCTTTGGGGCGTTTTTTGGGCATCACTTTCAACATCTCTTGGTGGTATGACAGTTGTATTTACCCGTTTGATAATTCAAGAGACGGACCCCCTATCCCTTGCGTTTGTCAGATATGGAATTGCGGCTCTAATTTTTTTAGGAGTTTTGCTAGTAAAAAACCGTATGCCAACTTTTGAGCGCAAAGATTTGTTGTTTTTAACGTTTATCGGAACCTTCATGTTTGCCGCATTCCCATTTTTCATGGCAAAAGCCCTCGAAGATACCACTGCCGCTCGCGGTGCTCTTATATTTTCTTCCATGCCGCTGATTACCATTTGTTTGGCCTCAATCGCTCGGATTGAAAAATTAACTGCCCAGAAATTGCTGGCGGTTCTAGTGGCTATTGCTGGAGCAATCATTGCCTTGGGCGAAAATGTGGATCAGATCGCACCGCACGCTCTGAGGGGAGATGTGTTCATGTTTCTGGGAATGCTATCGGTGTCACTGTTCAACGTGTTTTCGGGCAAATATCTCGTCCGATACGGCAATCTGCCGGTTATGACTTACTCCATGTTTGTCGGTGTGTTAATACTACTCCTCTTGGCACTCATTTTTGGTAAGCCATTTTCAGGATCACTCACCTTTACGGAATGGGGCTGGTTCATAGTTCTCATCCTCGCAGCTCCGGGAGGTGCACTCATGATCTTCGCTTGGGGTCAGGCACTACGAACAATAACACCGACCCAAGCCACTATCACTATCGGATTCAATCCCGTCACGGCCATCCTATTGGCGGCGTGGCTGTTAAATGAACCTATTACCATTAAAGTATTACTAGGTTTCGTATTAATATTCTCTGCTATTGTCCTCGCCAGTTATCGGCCTCGGCATTCAAGTCCTGATAACCTCGCTTCTTGATCTTGAGAGACATCTTTGCCCTCACCCCTCATCGGTATTCTATTCGTCTCGACCGCTTTGTCTATCAACGCGGTCAAGGATGGTGTAGCTAAGCTTTTAGGGGGTTACTACCCTCCCCTGATGCTGGTCTGGATACATCTCGCTTTTACCTGCCTACTGCTGATGCCTCTAGTTTTCAAGAAGTATGGCCGAACGATACTTTTTCCCCAAAAATTCGGGATCCAAGTGTTGCGCAGCACGCTATTTGTTCTAGGGATCAGCTTATTCTATTGGTCTCTCAATTACATTCCTCTAGCCGACACAACATCTATGGTATTTATAGCTCCCATTGTCGTGACCGCACTCTCCCCAATAATCCTTGGGGAAAAACTAGGATTGCATCGAAGCCTTGCCGTGTTGGTAGGTTTTGTCGGTGTGTATATCATTTTACGTCCTGAATTTAGTGGTGACCGTTTCGGATATATTTTAGGTCTCGGGGCTGGTTCTTGCCTTGGTATGTTCTACATGGCAAATCGCAAACTAGCCGAATACCAGCCCCAGTTAGTCGCGGTAACCTATACAGCTATTTTTGGAACTCTGCTCTTGTTACCCACTCTTCCATTTGTTTGGATCATCCCGCGTCTTTCAGATAGCGCCCTACTAACGAGCTTTGTTTTGTTAGCAATCATTGGCCAAATCTTCTTGATTTCAGCTTTCAGCTTTACAAAAGCAAGTACCCTAGCGCCTTTTCAGTACACACAATTGATCGCTGCGACTATAGTTGGTGTAATAGTATTTGATACGTTCCCCGACCAAACCACTTGGCTCGGTATTTTTCTTATTGTCGTTTCCGGACTTTATATAGCACTTCGCGAAGCGGTGATTACACAAAAAGGTGAAACTTAATGGAATTTTCCCTATCGCAAGAAATTGAAAACTATCGGCAACGTATTCACAACTTCGTCAAAGATGAAATTCTGCCTTTGGAACGAGATCCGGCAAATTTTGATGCCCACGAAATGATTGAAGAAGATGTCCTTTCTGATCTACGCACCAAGGCAAAAGATCAGGGGCTTTGGGCATTTCAAATGCCGAAAGAAAGGGGTGGCGTCGGTCTAAATAACGTTGGGATGGCCGCTTGCTATGAGGAAATGGCACGCTCTCCATTTGGTCCCGTAACCTTTAATTGCGCTGCGCCAGATGATGGCAATATGATGGTTCTGGAAAAGGTTCTTCCTGAAAATCAAAAAGCCCAATGGCTTCAACCAATTATAAACGGAGAAGTTCGCTCCAGCATCGCCATGACAGAACCTATGCCTGGGGCCGGCTCCGATCCCTCTGCGATGCTAACTACGGCGCAGAAGAAGGGGCAAAAATGGGTTATACACGGAAAGAAGCATTACATCACAGGTGCCCAAGGGGCTAAAATATTTATATTAATCGCTAAAACCTCTGAAGATCCACGCAAAGGACTTACGGCTTTTTTATTTCATGCCGACCAACCCGGATGGCAAATCGATAGGCGTATCCCCATTATGGGCCCTGAAGAACATGGAGGACACTGCGAAATCACGTTTGATGGGTTGGAAATTCCTGATGAAAACCGTCTACTAGAGGTAGGTGACGGCCTTAAGGTCACACAGATCCGGTTGGGACGCGCAAGATTGACGCATTGTATGCGGTGGCTGGGGCTCTGCAAAAGAGCGATGGAAATCGCTTCAGAATATGTCGGTGAGCGAGAGAGTTTTGGTGAAAAATTGATCGACCATGAGGGTGTCCAATGGATGATGGGAGAAGCTGCTATGGATATCCAAATTGGCCGCTTGTTGACCATGCACGCCGCCTGGTTACTCGATCACGAGAATTTTGCCCGAAAGGAAATTTCTATGGCAAAGGTACAGGTTGCAGACGCGCTTCACAAAGCCGTGGATACGGCGATTCAGCTCTGTGGAGCACGTGGTTATTCAAAAGATACGTTACTAGAATGGATGTACCGCTACGCCCGTCAAGCGAAATTGGTGGATGGTGCATCCGAAGTACATAAAATGGTGTTGTCTCGTTTTCATAAAAATGAAGGGCAGCGTTTTTGGTCTTGGGGTGTTTAAAAGGTTATAACCCTTACACCATGCAAAATGGAAACATAGAGCTAGAAATATTTTTGACGAATGCTGCAGGTTCGAAAACTGTAAGAATTATAGACCGTTACAAGCTTACTTCGGGGGCAATTCAAGAAAATTGGGCTCTAGATGTAGAATTTAGTGGGGGCCCTTTAACAGGTTTGCAAGAATTATGCTTGCGTATGGACGCCCCTACCAGAATTAGTAACAGTCGAAGTCGGGTTGAGGAATTTGCCTTATTAAAGCTCGCATATGGAAACGGCATCCGGGTGCCAGAGCCATTATTTCTTTGCAAAGACAAAAAGATTATTGGACGTCAATTTTTTATAATGCGCCGAATACCTGGAATCGCCGACGCCCGTAGAATTACACAAATTAAGAGAACTATTGATCAACAAGATAAGTTGTTATCCGATTTGGGGACCCAACTAGCTGCGATACACGCTTTAAAACCTAGTGGACGAGAAATGAATTTTCTAAAAAAACCAAGTATCGCGCCCGCTTTACACGTTATAAATCAATATCATGCGGCACTGGATGCGCTCCCTCAACCGGCGCCGGTTTTAGAATGGGGTTTGCGCTGGGCCCAACTCAATTTGCCGAGAGAACAAATCCCTACAATTTGTCATAGGGATTTTCGCACGGGTAATTTGATGATCGATGGCAATAAACTTGTTGGTATATTGGATTGGGAGTTCGCCGGTTGGAGCGACCCGATGGAGGACGTTGCTTGGTTTTGTGCAAAGTGCTGGCGCTTCGGATTGAACAACAAAGAAGCGGGTGGCATGGGATCACGGACAGCATTTTACAATGCCTACGAAAACGCTTCACGACGAAAAATTGATCATAAAGCAATTATTTTCTGGGAAATTATGGCCCATATTCGTTGGGCTATCATTGCTCGTCAACAAGGTGAACGCTTTGCAACCAGTGGAGAAAACTCCTTGGAACCTGCAATGACCGCGTTCATTGCCCCTCAGTTGGAGTGGGAGGTAATGAGAATGACAGAAAACTGGGCAAATGAGAATTAGACCCAAAATTTTAGATATCCTCGAACTATCGAAAGATATCATGTTTAATGAATTCGACGAAAACAGCTTTGATAGTCGAAAATATGAGACATTTATGATGGCAAACGCTATTACAATCGCTACACGTCAGTTAAAATTTGGAGATGGTCCAGAACGCAAAGAATTAAACAAATTACTTAACCTCACAAATCCACTAGCATCCCCTGAAGCCTCAATGGAGAATAGATTAGCTAATGTGTATTCACATGTTTGCCTAGAAATTCGTAAAGGTAATTTTGATCCCGACACAAAAAATCATAAAGAATTACGGAACATCCTAAACGATGCAGCGTTGCAATTAGTCAAGGAATACAACCCCAAATACCTTGAGGGAAATAGAAATAAATGAATTAACTTGGCTCAACCGGGCAACACAAATACCCCCACCATCAAATTTTGATCTTATTCCGCGGCCATACTGTAATCCGGTGCCTCTAACTCAGGAACTACTTTATTTACAAATAAATCAAATTCTTCCAGCATGTCATCAACTGGTTGCTGTGCCCAATGATAAATCAAAGTGATATATTCTGCCGGTGCTTTGGAGTAGGTTTCTTGCCAAATCCGGATACACTCGTCCACCGTACCGCCAAGAAAAATACCCGATTTCTTGATACTCTCTATACGTGTTGCTTCATCCCCCGTAGGTAGTTGTGGGAAAAAAGGCCCATAAAAATTGGTATAAATATCCAAATCATATGCTAGCAATTTGCGTTCAAAGTCTGCTTCATCTTTGGTTACATGGCACCAACGTACAACATTTTGGTTCTGTCCACGTACATAACTTCTACCATGTTTGCGAGCTTCATCCACATACATATCAAAACAACTAGCCATATCGTCGTCTTTCATAAAGTAGGTGGGAATAAAACCATGCTTAGCGCAGAAGCTGATGGTCTCTAAGCTTTTCATAGCCGCAACAAAACAACGGGGATATGGTTTCTGGTAAGGTTTCGGAAGTACTGCCACTCGCTGAATCGAGCCATCTTCACCAACCTCCCCTTCAACGCCGGCCTCAGAAGCTGTTGGTGCTGCCGGATATCCGGTAACGCCCTCTTCAAATGGATAAGGAACTTGATAATAGTCGCCCTTTTTTCTAGATCCCTCTTCTGTCCAAAAATCGAGAACCATTTCTACTCTTTCCTCAAAAATATCCCGATTTTTTTTATCTCCAGCGCCACCATCAGACAGGGTCGCTACAGAATCAGAAAATTGACCCAAAACGTTTGCCCAACGGGCCTGATAACCCCGAGCAAAACCTACGAAGTATTTTCCCTTTGTAAGATGGTCTATTATGGCTGTTTCTTCAGCGACCCTGATAGGGTCTTGAGTTGCCATAACGTACCCTAACGCACCTACGTGGCAATTAACTTGGCTCGCCCAGTAAGCATTCAAAACTCCTGGATTTGGACCTACTTCGTAACCTTCAGAATGAAAATGGTGTTCGATCGTTGAAACACCCCACGCCCCTATTTGATCCGCAGTCTTCACGATATCAGTCCATTCATGGAGTATTTTATGATAGGCTTCGTTGTTAGCACCGACAGGACGATGTTTCTTTCTGTATTCAAATTGCTCGTCAGCCGTTTCTCCTTCAGCCGGAATTACTGGGTAAAGTTGCAAAATTACCTTTGGAGCAGCCATCCAAATTCTCCCTATCGTTGATAACAGAACCCTACAGAACCAACAAAAAACTTTAATTATTGAAATTGGAGAATAGCCATACAACTCGTTACAATCAATATTATTAAGGCTAATGGCTACTACGCGTGAACGTATGACAAAAAAGATTTGTAAAAAGTTTGGAAATCTCAAAATCCTGGAAAATATATATTTAGACAAGGCTAGTATGACAATAAAATAAAAATGTAGTTGTTCTGCGCAAAAAAAATTAACAAACTATACCTAATTAAAACAACGGGAGGAAATAATGAAAAAGTCAGATTCGTATTCACTGCTGGTTGCAGGACTTCTATCTGCCGTAGTCTTGTTGGTAACGGATATCGCCGTTGCACAGAAATCTAAAGACACTTTACGCATTGGTTTGCGTGAACAAGTCGGTTTGATGTCTATTATTTATAACGCGCGACCGGAAACGGGATTGTTCGAGCGAGAAGTGCTTGATGCTTTATTGTCGTATAATCCTAATACAAAAAAATATGAAGGGCTTTTAGCTCAGTCTTGGAAACAAATTAACCCAACCACTCTCGAAGTAAAACTCAAGAAGGGTATAAAGTTTCACGACGGGTCTGACTTTAATGCTGATGACGTTGTCTATACGCTAAATTGGGCTGCTGACCCCAAGATCAGGTTCCGTTTCAAGAGCAGCTACAGCTGGGTTAAAGTAGCAGAAAAGATTGACAATTATACGGTACGGATAATTTCCAAAAAACCATTTGGCCCCGCCTTGGCTAGACTTGGCGTAACAATTGTCATGTTTCCGTCTGACGTTCACGGCAAACTCAAGGTAAAAAGCGATTTCGGCAAACATCCGATAGGAACGGGCCGTTATAAGGTAGTTTCTATTGACCGATCCACTGGAATAAAGGTGGTTAAAAATCCAGATTATAAACACGGTAATGCAGCCAAACCCGCCGCAACAATTGGCACGATAATTGGTATCCCAATGCCGGATATGCAAACCCAA